>WBZT01000409.1_pt1 | contig 35196 bp, 20 predicted proteins | sample 5204241 | NCBI WGS metagenome assembly WBZT01 (sample SAMN12344358, study PRJNA552823) | activated sludge metagenome | biome: Activated sludge suspended growth; feature: Nitrification reactor; material: Wastewater; isolation source: activated sludge from nitrification reactor of wastewater... | reverse complement strand
CGCCACGAAAGTAAGTGCCCAAAAAACTGCCCGCCCTGCGATAGCCCAGATAGAAGGGCGTGCCGGTCAGAGGGCGGAAAACGCCGAGGTTGGTTTGGGTTATGGGAACCCCACCGACATAGACGGTCGCCTGGCCAGACGCCTTGTTAAACGTCAGAGCCAGATGCTGCCACGCGTTGCTCACGATTCCCGCGCTGGCAACCGACACCCGGACGGTTCGTGAAGGAGTGGAGTTGGTATCCGCAAACCACACTTCCAAGGCGCCCGCGCCGTAGGCCGGATTTATCATGAGGCCGACGCCAATCCGGCTCACGCCATCATTCCATTCCGCAATCGGTTGCGCCGAGGATACCGCGTCAGGCTTGATCCACCCCTCAATCGTCAGGCCTTCACCGGCCCCAAGATCCAATTCTTCGGAGTACAAGGTCGAGAGGTAAGTATTGGTCAGCCTGAAGGCCAATCCAGATTTGCCAGCGAAGAAGAAGTTGGAGGAGAGGGATTGGTTATTCAGCACGAGATCGTTGACGCTGGCGTTGTCGAGTAGATTGCTTTCGCCCAGCCACCAGGCGACGGCGCCCGCCGGCGGGGTCACGCATGGCAGGACCATGAGCAAGGCATTCGAACTCGACAAACTGCCGGCTTCGTTTGCGAGGTTGACGCGATAAGTTCCGGCGTCGGTCGGCCTGACACCGGGGTTGGCAAGACTTCGAGTGGTTTCGCCAGTCAGCGCGACATCGTTCAAGTACCACTGAAACGCAGGCCAGGGATAGCCGGCAACTTCGACCGAGAAAGCCACGGCGGCGCCTTGCCGGACCGTCGCGCTGACCGGCTGAGTTTGGAACGACGGCGCGATTGCCGGACTCGTGTGTCGGCCGGTGTGACGCTGGTCGTGCTGGAACATCGGCCAAGGTGAATCCACCAGCGGGGCATTGCCAAAAACGGAAACGATGTCCCCCTCGGCCGTGCTGACATAAATCGTTCCATCCGGCGCGATGGTTGGGGAGCTCGACCACATGGCACCGACCGGCGACTGCCATGCGCTGTTGCCGGACAACGTAAGCGCGAGCAGGTTGCTCGTTGGTCCGGGAGCGTAGATCAAATTTTGCGAACTGAACGCCGCCGCGCCGCGATTCACGGCTGAGATTTGATACCGCCAGACATTCGTTCCACCGCGAACGAGGTGGATCCACCCTTCTTGCGAACTCACCAGCACGCTGCCATCCGGGGCGATGACGGGCGTTGAATAGAAAGTGCCATTAGTGGTTTGCCACCGCATTCGACCGTCCGGCAGAAAAGCCTTCAAGGTGCCACCACTTACGAAGATGGTTCCATCCGCCCCGATCGCTGGAGTTGGACGCAGACTGTCTCCGTTAGGAGCGACACCGGCGGCGACATTCCAGAGTTCGTTTCCGTTTGGGCTGACGGCATGCAACCGCCCGTCGCGCGTGAAAACATAAAGCGTTCCGTCGCGAGCGATGGAGACCGAGGCATCGGTGACCCGGCTAAGTGGGAGCGACCAGATCAACTGCCCGTTCGGGTCGAGGGCATACAGCAGTCCGGGTTGACTGGAGTCAATGCTATCTGTCGTGAAGTAAATCCTGCCATCGTTGCCGACTGCCGGTGTGCTCCGAATGTTATTGCTGGCCGTGAAACGCCACAATTCGGTGCCGTCCGGATTCAGCGCCAACAAGGGAGAAGGTGATGAAACTTGGCTCAACGTGGCTTGCACTCCGACGTAAACAGTTCCGACCGGGCCGATGGCTGGCGAACTCAACACTGGCCAGGAAACTGGGTGTTCCCATTGCACAGTACCGTTCGGATTCAATGCCACGATCTTCCGTCCACCGGTCGCGTAAATGGTTCCGTCCTGCCCGATCGCAGGAGAACCATCCATTGGCGTGCCCACCTTCCATCGGTAGAGAATCTCGCCGGACACCGCTTGCCTGCGAACGCCGGCCACGCCAGTGCTCAGTGGACTGACGCCGCCTGCGTTTCTTGCTTTCACCCAGAAGGTATAATTGGACTCCGGGACGGCGGTCTTGTCATCGTAGAAAAGTTGTCCCGTGACGGACGCCAGCAATGCCGCGTCTGCGGCGTTGGTGGTGTCCGACCGGAGGATTTCGTAGCTCGACGCCGCAAGGACGGAATTCCAACTCACTCGAACGTTCGTGATCCGGGTGCGTATCGTCGCACTGGCCGAGGGAGCGGCGGGCGCTGGCGGCATCTGCGTGGCGCGGGAGGTGTGCTGTGGATCGTGGAGTGGATGCGGCCACGCCGAAGCACCCAAACCCGCACTGGTCCGCAAGGCATGAAGACCATCCGCAGCGGGCACCAGGAGGATGTTGTTGGTGCCGAGAGTGGGATCGCCGAAGCCAGCACCAAGCGATGGATATTCCCAAAGCACTGTGTTTGAGGTGGCGAGCCCATAGATTTTGTCGGGGAACGATGCGGGATAAAGACTGTACGCCGATACACAAACCCCGCCATCCGCGTCCTGAACGATACGCCTTTGCGTTGAATACCCATAGGGTGTTGATGGCAGCGTAAATTTCTGAGCGTTCGAACCATTTGTTCGAATGCTGTAGTAGGTGTAGTCGCCTTGCGCATAGATCACGCCTTGACTCGTCAGACAACTCGGCCCTGAATCCGATCCGGAGGTCAGCGCATAAGTCCATAACTTTTGACCGTCAGGATTGATTGCGTGAAAATTCGCGCCCGCAGTGAAAAGCACGCCGTTGTCACCAATCACCGGCGTCTTGATATAGCCATCCCCGGTATTGCATTCCCATAACATGGTGCCGTCGTTAGCCACGGCCACCAGATAACCGTCACCTGTCCCGCAATAAATCGTCCCATCCGCTCCAATTGCCGGCGTTTGATAAAATCCTCTGCCCGTGGTGTAAGTCCACAGATTGCTCCCAGCGGGCGAAATGGCAAACATCCGATTTGCGAAGGCAAAGTACAACGTTCCATCGGCGCTGATGGCCGGGCTGTTGATTGATTCCTCTGGCACCAGGATTTTCCAGCGCAACTGCCCCGCGGTATCCAAGGCAAACAGCGCGTTCGTGCTCGGGCTAGGATAGCGAGTCGTGGTGGCGGCGAAATAGACCGTTCCGTCCGGGCCTACCGCCGGAGCGGTGGAGGACGCGCCTCCAAAAGTGTAGCTCCACCTCAACTGGCCTGCACCATCCACGGCGTACATGTTGCCATCGGCCGCGCCGAAGTAAGCCGTGCCGTCAGTCCCCATGGACGCCGCGCTTCCAACGGCGCCGCCGGTCGGGAAAACCCAGACCGCCTCGCCCACGTTGGCCACGCGTCGTTGTCCGGCCACCGGGCCAACCGCTGAACTCAGTCCTGCTGCGTTGCCCGCCCGCACAAAGTAGTAATTTGTCTGGCCCGGCACGCAGGTGCGGTCGGCGAAACTGATTCCTCCGCTCAAGGCATTGGTGATCACCACTGCATCCGCGAAGTTCGGTGTCGAACTCCGCAGCACTTGATAATGCGTAGCCGGCGGCGTGGAATTCCATGTCAGCGAGACTTTGTCCGTGAAATTGCTCGCGGCCAGTCTGCCGGGCGGTGGCGGGCTGCTCAAGGATTTGGCCAGGCTTGCGCGATGGCGGTCATCGCACCGGCCCATTGGCCAGGGCGAAATGGCCAAACCGGCGCCGCTGCCTTCCACGGCAAAAAGGATGTTCGTCGCTCCGTTGGCCGCGAAATAAACGGTGCCGTCGGAGCCAATCAACGGAGCGCCCAATTCCGAGCGGCCGGTGTCATGACGCCAAAGCATCTGGCCGCTTGCATTCAGCGCATAAAGCCACTGCTCGCACGTCACGTAAAGCGTCCCGTCGGCAGCCAAGGCGGGGGAAAAGACATTCGGATACGTGTTGGTGAGGTTTTCTGTCTGATATTCCCAGCGAGTGGAGCCATTTATTTCCAGCGCCACGACTCGTCCGGAGTTGAAAACCGCATACGCGGCGCCGTCTGGACCAATCACTGGTGTGCCAATCGCCGGCGATCCACCTTCGAAGCGCCAGAGATTTGAACCAGCCGCTGTCAGCGCCTGCACTGATCCTTCCAGAATCGAAGCTCCGGCCACGGGAACGAGCACATTGCCTCCGGGCAGGGGAGTCCCGGAACTCAACACGGTATTGCCGACGGAAGTTGTCCATCGAATCACCCCGTCCGGATTGAGCGCAGAGAAATAGCCGTAGTCCTCGGACAGAAAAATTGTTCCGTCATCTCCGATGACCACTGGCCCGCTGAAGCGTCGTTTCAAAATCCAGCGGGGCGTCCGGTCAGGCTCCAAAACGAACAACTTCTGTTGACCGTTTCCCGCGATCCGGGACACATAGATCGCTCCGTCCGGCCCGAGCACGGGTGGCCCCATGGAATACACATATCCGCCGGACCGCTCGAGGTACTCAAATTCCCATCGCTTCGATCCGTCAGGATTCAGCGCGTAAAGCTTGTCCGAGCCGAGGTAGATCGTCCCGTCCGCAGCCACCATCGGCAAGCCGACAACTGACTGAGGGGTGGAGAAGGCCCATCGCACCGCGCCGTTCGGTGTGACCTCCTGAAGTTTGCCGTCGCACTGCGCCACGAGAATATCTCCGTTGGTGGCCAGTGTCGGCGGGCCGTAAATGCAGCCACCAGGAATCACCAAAGACCACTTCAAGTCGCCCGGAACACCTGCGGCGGTCAGCAAACTGAACACCAGCATCAAAGCGCAAACGGTACGAATTTCCAGCCACGCGACAACAGGCGGTAGATTCCCCGGCAGCTCAAGCACGGACTGTGCATGGCGCGGTTGAGAAGTTGGCACGAACATGACTTCAGAGGGCTCAAGAGCCAGCCAGACGATCATCACCATCTTCAGGCAGTCCTGAATTGTCAAACTTCGAGTTTAGCGATACGGACCGCGTCCTCAAGTGGCTCAAGCCTTACCCTTTTGCCTCAAGTATCTTTAGCAACTAACTTCCGGCCATAATTTGATCCGTCTTTCCGACGCCAAGCCTAAGGAGCGCGCGATTGGATTTCTAAGTCGGGTGTTCCTTGGGCAAGGCCTGCGCGACGGGCGAGATGGCCCTTCCCGATGAGGTGTTGGCGGAACTGGCGGCGGAAGGTTTCCAATTCAAGGTGGGAGGGCCGGCCACGTATGTGCGTTTGGTGGCGCTGCGAGATATTTCTGCCGCTGCGGATTAACGATAGCTACAATTTTTCATCAGAGTGAACGGCAGGCCGCGCTCGCCGTTGAAGAGTTTGCGCAGGCGTTTGTCGCGAGGCTGCTCGCCCCAACTTGACGGCCGCCATTGTAGCCAGGCCGCACATTGGGTTTGGCAAGCGACCGTACCTGGTGCTATCCATGCGTTGCGGGCGCGGACGACTCAACAATTCATGAAGACAATTCTCCTATCCAGTCTCGGCTTACTGTTCTCGCTCCAACTCGGCGGGGCCGCGGAATCCACCAACTATCGCGATTTGTTTCCGGACACTTGGGTCGGGCATGACGCTTTGGGGCGCAACATGCCGACGTTCTCCGTCGTCGGGCCGGTGAAGAAAGATCAGCGGCGCGTGGTAGGGATGTTTTATATCACGTGGCACAGCGATTCGAATCATCGCCCCGGCAGCAAAGGCTACGGCGGAGATGTATCGCGCATTCTCGCGGCGGACGCGAAGGCGCGGCTCGACGCGAAGCATCCGCTCTGGACCGAGGGCATGTATCACTGGGGCGAACCGGAGGTTGGCTACTTCCTCAGCAAGGACGAGTTCGTGATTCGCAAAGACATGTCCATGCTCGCCGATGCGGGCGTGGACGTGCTCGTGATGGATGTCACGAACGCGGTGCGTTACTGGGACGAGTGGGAAGTGTTGTTCGCCGTGATGCAGAAGATGAAGACCGAGGGAAATCGCGTGCCGCAGTTTTGTTTCTGGGCGTTCAACGGGCCGGTCATCACCGTGGTGCAGGACCTCTACGACAAGATTTTCAGGGCCGGCAAGTATTCCGATCTTTGGTTCTATTGGGACGGCAAGCCGCTGCTGCTCTACAACGGCAACCCGAGCGTGGACGCCAACGGCAAAGGCCCGCAAAATCCGAATCCACATTACGAAGCCGCCGCGAAGACCGATCCGAATCATCCGCACTACGGCGATCCCGATTTCGCAGAGGAGTTCTACAAGGATTACACCAAGGAAGTGAAAAGCTTCTTCACGCTGCGCACGATGTGGTGGGGCTACTACAAGTGGGCGGGTCAGCGCTTCGTCGGCACGGAGGACAACTGGAGTTTCGGCCTCGACATGGGCGACAAAAACGTCGCCGCCATGAAGCCGGACGAACTTATCTCCACGCACAAAGGCCAGAAGGAAGAAGCCGCGGTCACGCCCGGCCAGCATCCGTCGAGTCTCACCGGCAAAAGCTGGACGCGCGAGAACGGCGAGCCGCCATTGAACGAATTCGACCTCCCTGAGCCGACGTTCGTGCCGTGGCTGGGGCGGAAGGTGGCGAATCCGGAGGGCTACGGGATTTATTTCCAGCAGCGCTGGGACGAGGCGCTGCAAGCCAATCCGCAATTCCTCTACATCAATGATTGGAACGAATGGACTGCGGGCAAATACCCGCCCACGGGCGGCAAGCCGACGACCAAGTTCATGCGGCGCGACAGCACGTATTTCTTTGTGGACCAGTACAACTCCGAGTTCAATCGCGCCATCCAACCGATGAAGGGCGGCTACACCGACAATTACTACATGCAGATGGCGCAAAACATCCGCCGCTACAAAGGCGTGCGGCCCATCCCGGAGTTGCGCGGCCTGAGCCGGATCAAGATCGACGGCAGCTTCGCGGACTGGTCAGCCATTGAAGTTGAATACCGCGACACAATTGGCGACACCGCGCATCGCGATTACAACGGCTACGGCGGTTTGCATTACACGAATGATTCCGGTCGCAACGACATCATCACCTGCAAGGTGGCGGTGGATCGTGATCGCGTGAACTTCTACGCGGAAACCAAGAACGCGCTGACGTCGCACACCGATCACAACTGGATGTTGCTGTTGATTGACACCGACCAGAATCCGGAAACCGGTTGGTATGGCTACGATTATCTCATCAACCATGCGGTGATCAACGACCACACCACGACACTGAAGCGATTCGTTGGCGGCGCGTGGAAGGAAGTCGCGAAACTCGATCTGCGCTACGCTGGCAAGGCGCTCGAACTCGCCGTGCCGCGAAAACTGCTCGGCGTGAAAGGCGACGCGGCCACGTTTGACTTCCACTGGTGCGACAACCCGGGGGAGTTGAAAGATCCGATTTCGCTCTGCACCGATGGCGACAGCGCGCCGAACCGGCGGTTCAACTATCGCTGCATTTGGAAGAAATAATTCGCCAGCAATCTTGCGGGGTACGGCAAACGGCTTGTCAATTCGTTGAGCCGCGTGTAAGCAACCGCCCGTGGAAACCCCGCCCATCCTGACCGATGCCGCACCCGTCCCGGAGGCGGCCGGGCCGAATGCACCAATCGTCAAGCGCTGGCGTTGGTGGATCCATCTGCTGGTCATTGGCGTTTACCCGTTGCTGATCGGCCTGGTTGGATTGGTTTTTGGTGAGGGACGGGGGCCGGCGCTGTCCAGCGATGCGAAGGGTTTGCTGCTCGTTTGCGGCGAGCAAATGGTGATCTTCGGGATGTTCTCCGCGGTCGCGTGGGTGGCTTCGCGCGCATCGCGGGAGGACCTGCTGTGGCGTTGGCGGCCCGGCATCTGGCCCGTGCCGCTGGGGATTGGCTATTCAGTAGCGTTGCGGCTTGGGGTCGGACTTCTGGCCGGCCTCGTGGTCGTTGGGTTGCTGGTAGCGCGCGTGTTTACGTTGGAGAGTTTGCAGGAATTTGTCCTGACGAACCGGCCGGACGTCGAATCGGTGGTGGATGTGCCGGCGATGCAGCAAAACCCGGTTTACTTCTGGCTTACGCTGACGGTGGTGAGTTTCGTGGTGGCCGGATTCCGCGAAGAGCTTTGGCGGGCGGGTGTGCTGGCGGGTTTGCGCGTGTTGTGGCCGCGGGCGTTTGGCTCACGGTGGGGACAGTTCGCCGGCGTGGCGGTCGCGGCAGTGATTTTTGGCATCGGCCATCTCGGCCAGGGCGTGTTGGCGGTGGGCATGACGGCGGTGCTGGGTTTCGGTCTCGGAGCGATCATGGTGTGGCATCGCTCGATCTGGCCCGCACGGGATGTTCGATGCGACGAGCCTGGCATTGATTCCGTGGGTGCTAGAGAGGTTGCACGAAGTGCAGCGGACGACGGGGCATTGAACCGGTCGTCGCTCTGGCCGCCGGGGACAACTGGAGCTTGCAAACGCGCGGTTCTTGGTGGACAAGAAGCAGGTGAATACCGGGTGGTAAAATTCAAAACCAAGCGCAGGAAGGCACTCCATGAAAACCGAACGAAAAGACACTTGGGCGGCGTCCATTCCCGACCGGTCGGGCGCCCTGGCGGCAAAACTCAATCTGCTCGCGACCGCCGGCGTAAACCTGGAACTGATCGTCGCACGGCGCGATACGGCGGGCAAAAGCGTCGTGTTCGTCACCCCGATCTCCGGTGCGAAACAGGTCGGGGCGGCGGGCGCGGCGGGCTTCACCAAGTCGCGCGGCCTGCACACGCTGCGCGCGGAAGGGGTGGACAAACCCGGCGCGGCGGCGCGCGTCGCGGGTGCGGTGGCGGAACTGGGGCTGAACCTGCGCGGTTTTTCCGCGGCGGCAATTGGCAAGAAGTTCATCTGCCATCTGGCATTCGACACGGAATCGGACGCGGTCAAAGCCGCGCGGGCGCTGAAGGCATTGTGAATCCTTCGCCGCCGGGCGATTACGCCGAAAGCAGGCGCTGCAATCGCTCCAAGGCCGCGCGCTCGGCTTCCTTCGCGGTGAGGCGGGAACTGTCCTGGCGGCGTTGGTCGCGTCCGCCGCCGTGCAAATCCTGGACGCGCTCGTTGAAGAACGGCTTTGGCCCGCCGCCTTGGTTGATTTCCTGTCGCAAGATTTCGACCCAGTGGGGAATGCGCCGCAACAACTCAGCGACATCCACCGGTTGATACGTTTCGGCGAGCTTCAGCAATTCCCGCGCGTCGCTGAAGTTGTATGAATCGTCGGCCACTGCGGCGGTGAAGTATTTCACCAGGATTCCTCCCCGCTTCGCATCCGTCCAGATGGCGCGGCGGGCGATGGCTTTCAAGAGCGGGCGGTCCGCCGCCGCCCGTTGGATGATGAGGTTGAACACTGTTTGCGTGATCGCGCCGTCCAGGCGCAGGCGGTGGACGAACCGTTCGATGGTAACGGCGCGCAAAGCCAGGCGATGGGCGATGCCGTCCTCTGTCAGCAGCAGCGCTTGCGTCGGGCGGGCCACGAGTTGCTCGATCAGCACGGGCCAGTCGGATTTGGGGACAGCTTCGCGGCCGAGCAGTTCGGCGACGGTCGCCTGATCCGCCAGCGTGGGGGTGAACAGCGGCGAGAGAATCAGGTCAACTTCGTAGTCCTCGAGTTTGCCGAGTTCACCCGCGAGGAAGTTTCCAATCTCGTCCCGGGTGATCCCGTGAGTGCCAACCAGGTGATCGATCACCTGGGCGGTGATCGCGCGCGGGCGTTCGAGTTCAGCGGCAAGCGTTGCGAGTAATCGGGTCACGGGTTGATTATCGAAGGCCTGGCCCGGGCCGCCAAGCGGATTTGTTTCGGCGCGAGAGTTGAATCAGCGCGCCGGATTCGGTAGCGTCTAGTTCACGATGAAAGCGCTCTCCCTTGCCGGTGGCATTGCGTTCCTTTGCCTCCTTGCCGATGCCGCAAACAAACCGAACATCATCTTCATCCTCGCCGATGACCTGGGCTACACCGACGTGGCGTGTTACGGCAGCAAGTATTACGAGACGCCGAACATTGACCGGCTCGCTGCGCAGGGGATGAAGTTCACAGACGGCTACACCTGCGGGCCCAATTGCCAGCCAACGCGCGCGGCGTTGATGAGCGGGCAATACGGGCCACGCACCGGCATTTACACGGTGGGGAGCATTGACCGTTTTGACTGGCAAAGCCGCCCGTTGCGACCGGTGGACAATGTGGTGAACCTGCCGTTGAACAAGATCACCCTTGCGCAGTCGCTCAAGGCTGCGGGTTACGCCACAGGCATGTTTGGCAAGTGGCATCTTGGGCTCGACGAGAAACATCATCCGGGCAAGCGCGGTTTTGATGAAGCCATTGAAAGCTCAGGCGTGCATTTTGATTTCAAAACCAGTCCGCCGGTAGATTACCCGAAAGGGCAGTACCTCGCCGATTTTCTGACGGAAAAAGGTGTGGACTTCATCCGCCGCCACCAGAGCGAGCCGTTCTTTTTGTATCTGCCGCACTTTGGCGTGCATTCGCCGCACGAAGCCAAACCGGAGTTGATCGCAAAGTTCCAAGCCAAACCGGCGGCGGGAGGACATCATTCGCCCGCCTACGCCGCGATGATTTACAGCGTGGACGAAAGTGTCGGACGCATTGTCGCGCTGTTGGATGAACTGAAACTGGCCGACAACACGCTGGTGATTTTCTCCAGCGACAACGGCGGCGTGGGCGGTTACGAGCGCGAAGGCATCAAGCAGGCGAACGGCATCACGGACAACGCCCCGTTGCGTGGCGGCAAGGGGATGCTTTACGAAGGCGGCGTGCGCGTGCCGTACATTTTCCGCTGGCCCGGGAAGATCAAGCCGGGCTCGATCTGTGCCGAGCCGATCATCACCGTGGACATGTATCCCACGTTGCTCGAACTCGCTCACAGCCAGGCGCCCGGGAATTATCCGCTCGATGGCGTGAGTTATGCGAAACTGCTGTTCGGCGACGGAAAGGGAACTTTGCAACGCGACGCGATTTACTGGCACTTTCCCGGCTATCTCGGCGCGGGTGTGGGCCACTGGCGTACGACTCCCGGCGGCGCGATTCGCTCAGGCGACTGGCGGTTGCAGGAGTATTTCGAGGACGGTCACGTGGAGCTTTACAACCTGCGCGATGACTTGAGCCAAAAGCACAATCTTGCGGCCAGCAATCCAGCCAAGGCCAGGGAGCTTCACGAAAAACTGCTGGCGTGGCGGAAGGAAATCAAAGCGCCGATGCCGATCACAAACACGGAGCAGGGAAAAGCCACACCCACCGCCAAAAAGAAAAAGAGGAAAGCCGGCGGAGATAACCAGTGATCCCCGCCGGCTATTGAGACTAAGGTCGCCCTGGCTCACGCGCATCGGGCGAACCTCACTTCTTGAAATTCGCCGCGCCCGCCTTGCCGGCCGATTGCAGGTAGGCGATCAGATCGAGGATTTCCTCCTGGGTCAGGTTGTTCACCAAGCCGGTCGGCATCGGTGAAATCTTGGACGGTTCACGCCTGGCGATTTCGGCTACCGGCACTTCGATGGTCAACTCGGTCGCCAGCATGTTCGGCATCACAATCACGCGCTCGGAATTCTCATCAGTGATCCGCCCCGTGACGTCATCGCCATCGCGCTTGACGATGACGGTGTTCTGAAACTGGTCGGAAACGACCTTCGAGGGTTCGAGCAGCGAATCCAGCAGGTCTTTTGCAGAATACTTGCTGCCAACGGCGGTCAATTCCGGCCCGACCGATCCGCCTTCATTGCCGAAACGGTGGCAGGTGATGCACTGCGCGTCGTTGAAGGCGGCCTTGCCGGACTTGAAATCGCGCCCGTTGGCCACCGCGTCCAAAGCCGGCGCGAGGTCAGCCACCGTCCATTCCTTCACGAACTTCCGTTCCATCGTGGGTTTCCACGGCTCGGCATTGATGCTGCCTTCCAGAAACGGCTTCAAAGCGGTCCGCTCGGCACTCGACAATTGTGACACCGCATCGCGCCGGATGTTGACGAGGTATTTGGGATAGCTGGCGCCGTCCCCGTAGTCACGGTCCACGTCTTTGAACCAATTAACGAGTTGGGCGGGGTGAGTTTTCACGGCGAGCGCCTGGTTGGTCCAGACCGTGTACGCCGAGCCGGCGGGATAGGTGATCTCGCTCTTGCCCGCCTGGCGAATCTTCGTGAACCAGTCGAAGTACTTCCGGCGTTGATCCAGCGTCCAACCGGACTTCAACGTGCGCAGGTGAAAGATGTAATTCACCTGCTCCTCCTGTGTCTTCGCCTGGTCGAGCAGGGCCAGCGTCCGCCCGACGACGCCCGGCGCTTCCAGGTACACCAGCAATTGCACCAGTTCGCGATTGAGCGATTCGCCAGCTGCCGGGTAGAGTGCATCCACCTTGGCAAGAACCATCCGCGCCATGGGCGCGTCGGGCTTGCCTTGTCGGGCGAAACTCAATTCGAGCACCCGCAGATATTCCAGTTGTTGGGCCTCGGACAAGGAGTCAAAGGGAATTCGCTGCAACGCATACAGCAAATCGTTCTGCGTGTCGCGTCCGCCGCAGCGGGCCAACGCCAGCAAGGCGGTCAGGCTGGCTTGCCGATCCGTCTCGATCAGCGCCCGATTCTTCCAGAGCTTGACGTCCTGGCTTTCGATGGCGATGCGCGCGGCGTTACGAATGAAACGATCGTTACTGCCCAGATGCGGCCAGGCCACGCCGATGGCGACCGGTTTGTTTTTGCCATGATAGGATTCCAGTTGATGCCGCAGCGTGCTCGATCTTTGGGCGGCGGCTTCAAGCGCCTGCCGCGCTGCGCGACTCTCACCCGATTCCGCCGCGCTCTCCCCACCCACGTAGGAGACGCGATACAAGCCCGATTGCGTGCCGCGCCCGCCCGTGGTGAAATACATCGCACCGTCCCGGCCGAATTCAAGGTCAGTCACGTTGAGGGGTTTGCCGCGGACGAAGGTTTCAAAGTTGCCGGCGTAACTTGCGCCGCGCGCCACCGTATGCACCGCAACGATCCGGCCATACGACCAATCCATCGCAAACAGCGCCTGCCGATATTTTTCCGGAAAGTTGCTCCTGGTCCCAAACTTGACCCCGGTGGGGGAGCCGATACCAATGTTCACGGTGGCCGGCAGCGTGTCCGCGTAGTAATCGGGCTCCTTGGCCGAGCCAGAGCGCCAGCCATATTCGCCGCCGATCACGCAATGAATGATCCGGGTGGGCCGATACCACGGCAGTCCCCAATCCCATTCCATGTCGCTGTCGAACGTAAAAATTTCACCGTCCGCGTTGAAATCGAAGTCGTAGCTGTTGCGGAAACCGGCGAGCAGCAATTCCCAACGTTTACCTTGCGGATCCGTGCGCAGAATGTGTCCACCCGGCGCGAGAATTCCCACGGCATGGCCGCCGGCATCCCATTGCCGCGGCAACAACAGGTCCTCCTGAAAATTCCGATGCGGCGAATCCTTGGCGGTGCCCTCGGGAATTTTCGTGTGATTGCCGTTCATCACGTAGATCATGCCGTCCGGTCCACAGACGACTGCGTGGTAACCATGCTCGCCCTCGCCCGCGAATTTTTTCAGGAAATGAACTTCGTTCGTATCGAAGCGGTCGTTCTTGTTCGCGTCTATCAGCCGGTACAGCCCGGTGCCGTTTGGGCCGTGGCCGTTCACGTACAAGCTGTCGTGCGCGTAGCAAAGGCCCATCGCCTGTTTGACCGGCGCGGGGATGGATTCGATCTTCTCGACCTGGCCATTGCGGGCCAGAGTGAACCGCAGCAGTGGCTGGGTGTCCCTCTGTGGCGAGATGATCAACCGCCCGCGCTGATCAATCGTCATGCAAATCCACGAGCCTTCGTTGGTTTGCGCCGAGTGCAGCAGTTCAACTTTGAAGCCCGGCAGGATTTTTAGTTGCTCGGCGGGGGTCGCCTGGGGCGGGGTTTCGGCGGCGGTCAGACTTGCGGTCGTGAGCGCGAGCAGGGCAAAAGCGTGGCGCAGGGTGTTGAGTGATGTCATCGCGTGTTACAGACGTGAGTCAATGGTGAGGCATTCAGGTAAGCGTTGCGCGGCACAGCCGCAAGAGAATTTCAACGGCTCGGGAAGTTATTGTCAGAGCCTTGGCGCTGCGGGACGCACCGGTGCCGACCAAGCTTGTGCGCCCTGGACTTTCAGCTTGCGCTTGAAAATCTTGTCGCCGCAGGTGACGTAGAGCGTGTCAAAGTTTTCCCCGCCAAAGCAGAGGTTGGCGGGCCGGGAGTTCGGGGTCGGCAGGATGCATTGGACGCGCCCAGCCTGATCGCAAACCTGGATTCCCATGCTGGTAGCCACGTAAAGCCGGCCTTCGCGGTCGGTCCGAATGCCATCCGCCCCGGCGTCATCCGCGTGGTCGGGCACGTGCAGCCAATAATATTTCTGCTTCGCCGTGAGCGTGCCGTCGGCTTGGATTAGGTAGGCATAGACCCAGTGCGACCGATAATCGGCCACGTAAAGCTGGGTTTGGTCGGGCGACAACGTAATGCCGTTGGCATAACGCACCCCGGTATCCACGAGTTGCTTTTCCGCACCGGGCCGGATGAGCCAGATCTTGCTCGGGCTGTTGGTGCGGCTGGGCGAGGGATCCGTGACGTAAATGTTTCCGTTATGCGCGACCACCAGGTCATTGCCACCGATCCCGTCGGCGATTTCGGTCGCGGCGCCGGACTGATCATAGGCGAGGATTTTCCAGATGCCACTCGCCACGGCGTACAGCTTGCCATTCGGGCCGAACGCCTGTCCGTTCGCACCCTTGGAGTCGGCGGCAAACTCGCTCACCGTTCCGTCGCGGGCGATTTTCAAGGTCCGCTCCGCCCGAAGATCGTTGAAGAAGACTTCGCCAGTGGCGTTGGCGGCCGGGCCTTCGGTGAAACCGTAGCCGAAGGTCACGAGTTCCCAATCCTCGCCCGGAATCAGCAGCGCGTTGAGTGTGGCATTGCGGTTGGTGCCAACCTTCACCGGCTCGGGCCAATCCTGCCACAGCCAGCGCATCACGTCCGGGAAGATGGCCGAACCGTGCTTCCCACTGTGGGCTCCATCGCCCCAGGCGTGATTCACCTCGTAGCCCATGAACGCGAGCGCGCGTTCCATGGTCTGGTTTGCCATCCACCAATCACCGGCGTAGATGTTCAGATCATTCGCGCCGTCCTGCAAAAAAATGCGCAACGGCACCGGCTCGTACTTCCGGATCAAGGTGGGGTAACGGTCGCCGCCGCGGAGGCCCACGTAAGTGCCAATGGCGCTGAATACGCGGGGAAACGCATCCGGCCTTTCCCACGCGGTCGTGAAGGCGCAAATCGCGCCGCTGCTTGAACCGCCGATGGCGTGGTCGTTGGCTTTCGCCGAGAATCGAATCGGCCGGCCATCCGAAGTCTTTTGCTTCGCGGCATCCGGCAGCAACTCCTCCAGCAGGAAACGGGCGTAGTTGTCGCCCAGACCGTCGTACTCGAAACTACGATTGAAGCGATCCAAGGCGGCGTTCGTTTCGGCCGCTTTCACGCGCCCGTGCATCACGAACACGCCGATGGTAACCGGCATTTCCTTTTTGTGGATCAAGTTGTCGAAGACCGTCGGCGCCTGCCATTGAATGCCATCCTGGTTGACGTAGAGGCAGGCGGGTTGTTCGGGATTGTATTGCGCCGGCACGTAAATCCAGTAATCGCGATACGTGCCGGGAAAGATTTTCGAGCCTTCGAAGCTGAACTTGAGCACCTCGCCCTTCGGCACGCCGGGCTGCGTTTTGGAATCCGGCCCCAGTTCGTAATCGTCAGCGGCTTGAAGCCTAGGCAGCGAAATGAGACCGACCGTCAGGGCCAAAATCAACGGGCGCAATGGAATCATGCGCTGATTTTGACGAAACCCGCCGCGAGGTCAAAGCGGTTCTTTACGCCCGCCACGTTCGCCGAATAACCCCGTGCCGACACGCACGATGGTTGCGCCCTCCTCGATGGCCACCTCAAAGTCGCCGCTCATGCCCATGCTCAGGTGCGGCAGCGGAGCGCCGAGCACCGCCTCGGCTTGCTGCTTGAGTTCGCGCAACCGCCGAAAGTACGGGCGTGCCTTCTCCGGGACGGGCGCATAGGGTGGAATCGCCATTAGCCCGTGAATCTCCAATCGGGGCAGCGCGTTGATCTCCGTCAACTCGGCCAGCATTTGCTCCGGTTGATAGCCAAACTTGCTCGCCTCGCCGGCGACATTCACTTCCAGCAAAATGGGCATGGTCTTGGCCGCCTGCTCGGCGCGCTTGTTGATCTCCTGCGCAAGCGCCAGGCTGTCCACGCTCTCGATCATCTCGAAAAACGCCACGGCGTCCCGGCACTTGTTCGATTGGAGATGGCCGATCAGATGCCAGCGCGCCTTGACCGGACAAAGGGGAATTTTCGCCCTGGCTTCCTGCACCTTGTTCTCGCCAAACACCAGCAAACCCAGGCGGGTTGCTTCCTGGATGGTTTCCGGTGGATGAGTTTTGGTCACGGCCAGCAGTGTCACCGAGGCGGGATTACGCCCGGCGCGCGCACAAGCCGCCCCCAGGCGCTGTTGGATCGAATGTAAATTGGCCGCGAGGTCCACGCGCGCACTCTAATGGGTAATTGACGCGCCGTAAATCGTTTCGCAACTCGGAGGGCAGCTCACTACCAGTGGATTCCTGACTAGGGTTGCCGTAATTGGTAGAAGCGCTGCCGGAAATTGGGGGCGTTCGTGTCGGTGAATTGGAGGGCGCCGTTCGCATCCGCCACGGCATTGCCGACATTCAGCCAATCCGTGGTGGCCAGATTGGTGTTGGCCATGATGGTGTAGTTCGTTCCGACGGCGCCGAGACCGCTCAGCCGAATGCTGCCCCCGGCTCCGCTGGAGACGGAAGTGAATCGCGATGGAAACACGTCATTGAAGGAGCGGCCGAGCCGCAGATTGTCCACGGTCAGCGAGCCAATTATGTTGCCGGAATTCTGGAAGGAGAACCTTTGTGCGAATCCGAAGTGTCCGATCGCCGGCAGGCCGACGTCCGTGCCATCGCTGTGGGCGGCGTAAAGACTCGTGTCCGCCGCATGCGTGGGGTTGATCCAAAGCGTACTGATGGCGTTGGTGATGTCGTAGCTGGTGACAAGCAGGTAATCCGTGTGCAGCGAGAGATCGGCGGTCACCATGGTCGCCGGCTCGAAGATTGTGTAAATGCCCAGGCGGAATTTCCCGGGCGCGGCGTCGTTCGTGGCAGCCCAGACGCGGGCGCGGAGATTGTCCACTCCGGCAGCGCGGAAGAACGCGAAGATATTGCCATCGCCGGAGGGTAGCGCGGAAAAATTGACCGTGAAACTCGCGAACACCTTGCCGGTGTTGACGGAATTCGTGAAGTTGTACCGGATGCTTTCCTGGCGGGTGTCCGTCAAAACCAAACGGCCACCGACTACGGCGGCCTGACCGGCTGGCTGGTAGTTGTTGACCCAGGGCGAACCGCTAGCGCCGACGATCAAACCATCTGGATAACTGAAAGGCTCTTGAAAAAAAAGCTGGGCCGACGCGGGGATCACCGCGTTCACAAGCCACAACAACAGAACAGGCGCGTGCTTCATCGGCAACGGATGGCGTTCAGGACCGCGAAGCGGACCAGCATGGGGGCTGGTTTGAACAGGGAGGAACGCCTTCGGCGCTCCTCCGCGCCATTGGCGGCGATCAGTTGCAGGGTGCGAAGGAAAGGTGATACCGGCGAAACATCATTGTGGCCCGGGAAAGCGTCGCTCGTCGGCGTGGCAAACGCAAACGAACTGGTTGTGCCATTGGTCATGGCACGTTTGTAAGCGTGGAGATGAACATTGGGAACTGTGCGTCTCAGGCACAGGGGTGTGCGTTTCAAGCACAGCTGATCCGCCTCCGCTTTCGACTGCAAATGCTGATTTCAGCAATCGGGGATGTCCCTGGCATGACCGCTTGAGCTACCCTCCTTTGGTGAGGCTGCGTTGGCACGTTGCGTCCGCCGGTTCGGGCGGATTGGATTATTGAAAGCGGAAGCCTCCGACCGGGCCGAAAATTCTCATGTCCACAAACCAGGCGAGTTCTGGTAACTATCCGCCGCCGTGAGCAAACCGAAGACAAAGCCGCCGTCGCACACCGGGAAATTGGTCCTTGCTGTGATGCTGCTGGCAATTGCCTTTCCGACAGGCGTGGCGGTTTGGCGGATTGCCAAGCGTGGGCGCGGCCAGCTGACGCCGGCAAATCCACCGGCGACTGCGGCGATGGTTGCGGCAGCCCAGCCTTCCGAGGCCGAAATCTATGCCACCTACGGCAAATCGCCGACCTGCAAATCATGCCACGAGGAAGCCTTCGCAAATTGGGAGAAATCACATCACGCGCTGGCTGAACGAATCGTGGATCCCAAACTGGACGCAACCGCGTTCGAGCCGGCGCGGAAGCTCCAGCACGGCACGCAAAGTTCCGAGGTGCGCGGGACGAACGGAGTTTTCCAAATCGTCACCGCGGGTTTGGACGGTCAGGTGCGGCCGTTCGTGCCGGAACGCGTGATTGGGGTTGATCCGTTGCTCCAGTATTTGATCCCCGCGCCGGGCGGGCGCTGGCAGACAGCGGAGATGACTTACGATCCGCACCGGCGGGAATGGTTCAACGTATTTGGCGACGAAGACCGCCGGCCCGGCGAGTGGGGCCATTGGACTGGCCGCGGCATGAACTGGAACAACATGTGCGCTGTCTGCCACAACACGCGCGTACGCCGAAATTTCGACGAGGCGGCTGACACCTACCGCACCGCCATGGCGGAGATGGGCGTGGGCTGCGAAGCGTGCCACGGGCCGATGGCCGATCATAACGCGTGGCAGGCGAAGAACCCGAACCACTCCGGCGATCCGACGGTGCGCAAGATCACGCGGCAGGAAATGTTTTCCGTTTGCGCTCAGTGTCACTCGCGGCGTGCTGAACTGACGGGCGATTTCGCGCCGGGTGAGAATTTCTTCGATCATCACCAGCTCACGATTCCGGATGAGACGGACATCTTCTACCCCGACGGCCAGATTCGCGACGAGGACTACGAGTTCACCGCATTTCTCGGCAGCAAGATGCACGCGGCGGGGGTGCGTTGCGTGGATTGCCACGAGCCGCACACGAGCAAGATTCGCCTGCCGGGCAATCTGATGTGCATGAGTTGCCACGGCAACACGCTCACGAACGGCGCGCCGCGCATTGACTTGGAGACGCACAGTCATCACAAACCGAAAGGCTCGCCGATTCCTAACGAACACAAATCCGCCGCCCGCCTCGGCGGCGGAGACGATTGCGTGCATTGCCACATGCCGGTCACAACGTACATGCAACGCCATCCGCGACACGACCACGGCTTCACGATTCCCGATCCGCGCCTCACAAAGGAACTGGGGATTCCGAACGCATGCAATCGTTGCCATACGAACCAGACTTCCGACTGGTCGCTCGAAGCGATGAACAAATGGTATGGCCCGCGCACGAATGAACTCGTGCGTGCGCGCGCAATGGCGGTGGCCAAGGCGAGGGCAGGGGACGGCACGGCCATGCCGATGCTCGTCAAACTGGTGGAGAGCGACACGAATGCCTTCTGGCGCGCGGTCGCCGCGAATCTGTTGAAGCGTTGGCCCGAAGGACGCGGCGCGAGCACCGCCTTGCTGAAAGCGGCGACTGATACAAACGAACTGGTGCGTGCGATGGCGGTGCGCGGCTTGGAGCCGTTGGCCCAGTCAGCGAACATGACCGCGCTGGCAGCGCTGAATTCCCGCCTCGCGGATCCCGTGCGCACGGTACGGACGGAAGCGGCGTGGGCGCTGCGCCACTCGCTCGATACCTACTCGCCGGCGGGCCGCGACCTTCTCGCGTTCCTGCACTTCAATGCCGACCAACCCTCCGGGGCGATGCAGTTGGGGGTGTTCCATCTCGACCGCGGCGACTTGCCGACCGCGCTGGATTATTTTCGTCGTGCGGTCAGTTGGGACACGAACTCCGCGCCCCTGCACCACGCGCTGGCTCTGGCGCTCAGTGTGCAGGGCAAAACGACCGAAGCACTGGCGTCATTGCAGACGGCGTGCCGGCTCGCGCCGCGCGATGCGGAGTATCGCTACAAGCTGGCGCTGGCGTTCAATGAAGTGGGCCGTCTCGACGATGCGCGCGCGAATTTGGAGGAAACGGTGAAGCTCGATCCGCAATTCGCGCGAGCGTGGTACAATCTCGGGCTGGCCTATTCAGCGCAGGAGAAGCTCGAATCGGCGTTGGACGCTTTGCTGCGGGCGGAATCGCTGGATACCAGTACGGCGCAAATTCCGTATGCACGCGCGACGATTCTGGCGCGGCTTGAGAGGAACGGTGAAGCCCGCGCAGCGGCACGACGGGCGTTGGAATTGAATCCGGAGTTCGAGGAAGCGCGGCAGTTGCTTCAGAATTTGGGGAAGTAGAATTCAAACAATCGTCTGCCGCCTATCTCCGGATTAGCCTTGTCCAATGGCAACCCAGATTCCAAATGTCATGGCTGCAGCAATTATCAGCAGCCAAATCGCCATAAGCGCTGTGGAGAGGATACCCCACCGGCCACGCCGGAAATCGCGGATGCAAACTCCGGTGACAGCACTCAATGCGAGCATAAGACCAAGCGCAGCTGCATACCTGCCAATTGTTAACCAGTGAATAACGAGTGCCACAGAGGCGATCACTCCACCGATGACGACGAGGAAGGCAATGCCAGCCGCTTCGGCATCTCCGAATGTGCGCACGAACCGCTGCCACAATTCACTCACGTTACATGCGATTAAAGAGGGCTGTCACTTAGAGCAGCTGCCGGGTTAAGTTGCCAAGTTCGTTTCCTAGCTCGACGGTATTTCGTTCGCAGACCCGTGTCCAGCGGACTTCACCCTCCCAATTCCGGAGGTCGCCACAATGCAAAGGCGACATCTCGGGCCTGTTCGACAGCGCGCTCGGCATCGCATTGGGCGGAGTTGGTCTATCTGGTTAGGACTAACAGAAACTGTAACGGCACATCCACCCGCTTGCGCCACGCGCGTTCGGAGTGTTCTTCGCCGGGGAATATCTTCGTCACCCAATTCTGGCCTTCGGTGTAGCCGGTGATTTTGAGAATTTCATCTGCTTGACTCTGAAACGGCTCGATGCTGCCGTCGTTCGTGCCGGTACCGAAGTCGAAGTAGAATCGGTGCGTGCGCGGATCGGGCAGGGAGTTCTTGAGTTCGCGCACGGTCACGCCATTCGCCACCTGCCAGGCAGTCGAGAGACACGCGGCAGCGCCAAAGACATCCGGGTATTCACAAAGCGCGTAGAGCGAGATCAATCCGCCCATGCTCGAACCCATGATGCTCGTGTGGGCACGGTCGGGTTGGGTGCGATAGCGGGCATCAATGGCCGGCTTGAGTTCGGAGACAAGGTAGCGCAGGTAGGCATCACCCAGGGGTTGGCGGCGCACGGATTTGAACATCTCCTCCAACTCGGATTCCTTCAGTGTCTCCAGCGGCTTTTGTGGCATGTATTCCGCCAGCCGCTTGGGCGTGTTCCAAATCGCCACGATGATGGCGGGCGGAACTTTCCTTTCGGCTATCAAGCGCGTCATGGTTTCGTCAATGCCCCAATCCACGCCGATAAAGGAGGACGCGGGATCGAAGAGATTCTGACCGTCGTGGACGTAAACCACGGGATAACGCTGCGATTTTTTGGCGTTATAACCGGGCGGCAACCAGACGTCCACGTAGCGAGCGGCAACGTGCTTTGATTCGATGGGAGCGAGTCGTTCGACAGTGCCGGTCACGCGTAGCGCCACGGCAGGGGAATTGGTTCGCGCGAATGAACTCCTGGTCGTGAAGCTGACACCAACCAAGACAAGCGTCCGCAGCATCCCCAGCGGCCAGGAGATTCTGAAGTTGAGGTTCATGCTGCCATCTTCGCGAGCATCACCGCCGCGCAGAAGCGACGTGCTTGCCGCGAATCCGCTTGGTTTCAAAATCCCACAGCAACCAATCGTCGTCGGGCACGAAGCGATCCAACTTGCGATCCCATTTCTTTGGCAGACGTGAGTTGAGTTTTTCCACGAACGGCAGCAGTGGGCGTTTTGGCGGGAACCGTTTTTCGTGGCGGTCCAGCGGGATGTCAATGTTCCAGCCAAACCGTTTTCGATAGGCCGCAAAACCGAATCCATCGAAGAAGTTTTCTCCGCCGACGAGCGGGATGTACCAAAGGCTGGGAATGCCACGCGGGTTTTCCTTGATCGGAATCTCGCGTTCGAGTTGGCGCAACAGTTCCGAGCCGATGGGGTCCAATTCCAAATGCGCCCGCAATTCGTGGAGCGCGGGAAATACAATCGGCGGGCTCACGAACAGCACCGGCTTGTGCTGGAGCGTGGCCATGATGATCTCGTGGGGCGTGCCGACGCTGTAGATGTTCGTCGGGCAATAGGAGATGCTGAAGTCGCTGGTGTCCACCATGCGCAAGTCAATATGCAGCGTTTCCCAGAATTGCCGGGCACACCAGGAGCGCGCCTGCGCCCCTTTCTTTCCGCTCTCGTAAGTCCAGCGTTTGCGAATACGCTCGCCGCTCTTCACGTCCTCGCGACCGTATTCGTGCAACCCACGCACGTCCGGCTTGAACCACGGATCGAAAACCGTCACGCCCATTTCCTGGAGGAACTGGCTGACCCGGTTGCGCCAGCCGAACTGCTTTTCCGCCGCGCGGGAGGCGACAAAATCCATCGGGCCGGACAAATAGACGCGCGCGCCTTGGAGCAGTCGGTGTTGAGATTTCGTTTTGGCCATGGCGGGATGCTAGCGAGATGGGAGACCGTGCTCAAGTGCCGCCGTGTCAGGTCCGAAAGCGCCGCCGGTTCATCCGTATTTTCCGGATGGAAATACGTAATCTGAGGCATTGTCTCCTAGGTAATCCGGCTGCCAATATCCTGCCAAGCAAGCGTTTGAGACCCAGATGAACTCGAATCTGCCAACGGATTTCCAGATGGCCGCCCCTTCAGCCACGGCGCCCTCGGACGGCGCCAGTGTCAGACGGGTGTCCCTTCGGCGGCAGGTCCGACAATGTGCGGTGGTTGGCGTGCTCGCGTTGGTTAGCTATCTGGTCATCAGTCATTTTCTCCTGCAATCCGTTCAGGTTGTCGGTGTCAGCATGTCGCCGACCTTGAAAAATTCCGGCTATTACCTCCTTAATCGTTTGGTCTATCACTGGCGCAAGCCCACCGTCAGCGACATCGTGGTACTCCGCGATCCGCAGGACCATTCGTTCGCGGTGAAGCGGATCATCGCAAGCGAGGGCGATTCGGTTTACCTGACAGGCGGACACGTCTTTGTAAACGGCCGGCAGTTGGTGGAGCCTTATCTTGCACCGGGAATGCCAACCTTCGCCTTGGACCGGCAGGTGGAATTGTCCGTCCATTGTGGCAAGGATCAATATTTCGTCCTGGGGGACAATCGCAACAACAGTGCCGACAGCCGTGTTTATGGACCCGTTCCGCGACAAAATATTCTTGGCGCAATCATCCGCTGAGGGCGCGCCGCCGCGCTTGATCGTGCGGCCGGTGAGTTTTTCCGGCTCGGCGGAATCACGGCAGACGCCGCAACTCACCATTCGCATCATTCCCCGCCGCAAAACGGAAAACGTCCTGACGCAGGCAAAACTCCACGTCGTCACGCAATTCCGGCAGGCTCAACAGGCGGCGCGCGTTGCGGGCTTCCTGCAGCGCCTCGGGAAGGTTTCCCCGAGCTTGAAGCCAGGCCGCGCGGGCCAGGGCAGCTGAATCCACCAGCCGAACCATCGGCAAAGTTGTGGCCAGCCGGTCGCACAGCGCGCCCGCCGCAAGCGCATCTTCCAACGCGGCATTCTCTCCCGTGCCGGCACAGACCAAGCAGAGATTTTCGGATGGTTGAGCGCTCAAACAAGAAACCGTCGCGCCCAGATTCAGAAACGAACAAATCAACAACCGAGCCGCTCCGGCGCACGCGCGCAGGGCGCGCGTGCCGTTCGTAGTGGTCATGACAATGGTGCGCCCGGCAACGGTCGGCGGCAGGAATTCTCGTGGCGAATTCCCCAAATGAAAATCCACGCCGCCAGTTTGTGCCGCCGAGATGCGCCAGCCCCCGCGCTCACCCGCCAGCAAAACATCCGCGTCGCGCTGCTTCCAGGCGAGCGCCTCCGCAATCTCGCCAACAGCGATAATCCTCTCCGCGCCGGCCGCGAAGGCAGCCACCATGGTGCTCGTGGCGCGCAGAACGTCGAAAACCACACAGGTGGTGTGGCGGAGGTCGCGCTCGGGGAGCGCGCGGAATTCCGCCGGTGAAAACAGAACTTCAACCGTGCAACTCATGTCCCACGCTACAATCCACCACGATCAGCGCGAAAGCTTTTTCCCGGCGTCCAGACGCAGCCAGTGGAAGAGATATTGTTGCGCGTAGCCGCCCTGCGGGCCGAAGTGTGTGGCGGAGAAGGCCCGCAAGCTGGCCAGATTTTTTCGGCGGCGGGGAAAGTAATGTTGCCGCAGCGCCTTCATTACCCAAACATCCACGGGGAAGGCGGTGGGAAACCCGCAGCCGAACAGCAGCACGCAATCGGCGATCTTCGGGCCGACGCCGGGCAGCGCCAGCAATTCCCGCCGCGCTTCTGCCTCCGTGAGGCCCGTCAATCGTTCGAGCTCAAGCCTCCGGGTCGCGACCGCTTTTGCTGCGGCGAGGAGGTAGGGCGCGCGAAACCCCATGCGACACTGGCGCAATTCACTCTCGGCAACGTCCGCAAGTTGTCCGGCGGTGGGAAACGCGAACCAAGGCGCTTCGCCGGCGGGCACCGGCACTGGCGTGCCGAAGCGCCGACTCAATTCGGCGATGATCTGCCGGATTTGGACGATTTGCTTGGTTGAGGAAAGGATGAATGACGCAAGGCATTCCCAGACGGGCTGACGCAACAAACGCAAACCCCGACAGGCGGCCACGGCTTGGCGTAGCGGTGGATCGTCCGGAAAAGTCGCCAAAACCTGACGGAGATTCACCTCCAATTGCAGATAATCCACCAGCCAGCGCCAGTCGGTTTGCGTCTCGGCGGTACGAGCGATGATTTGTGAATTTCGCTGCCGCAACTCCACCCAACGTTCCCCGATCACGCCCTGCCAGCGGTCGCCATTGCATTCCCAGCGAAACGCCTGACCGCAACCCAAGGTCGCGGCCAGATCGTAATCCCGCACGGTGAACGTTGAAGTCGTCAAGCCGGCGGAAACCTCAGCGCAGATTGCGGCACTCGTAGAGCTTGAGTTGGCGGATGACGCGGCCACGATAAATTACGGGTTGTTCCGGCAGTTCGGTGATGCTTTCAAACTGGCTGGCCACCTGCGGCGGCACGGGTTTCGGGTTATGCACTTGCGCCACGTAGATGGCGTTTTCGCCTTTGCGCATCGTGTAGTCAGGCCAGAAATAGAACTGGTTGTCCGGCCGCGCGGTGGTTTGATAATAGACGAACGGCTGCTTCGCTGCCGCGGCCGCGTTTGCCTCCGGCAGATAGAACGACACCAAGCTTGTGATGCCGTAATGCGCGCCGATGATGAAGACCGGCTTGCCCTCCTTGAGCAAACGTTCGCGCGCTTCGCCGACTGCCCTCGCGGTGCTGCTCCAGGCGCGAACGCGATTTAGGGGATCAATCTTGTCGAACCAATTGCGAATCTTGATCGTCGCCAAAGTCTCGGCCAAGCCGGACGACGGATGGCGACATGCCCGGCGAATGAGATCAGTATCACACATGAGCAGCACGCCGATCAGCCCGAGGGCGGTGCCAGAAACTAGCGACGGCACGACGCGACGCAAGCCGGCGTGATGCTGCGCCTCCCAATAAATCACCATGACGATGAACGTCGGTAGGACCGAGGGGGCGATCCAGTTGGGCAGGACGCGTGAATGAAACGCCCAGCCCAGATAGACCAAGACTACCGGTGCCCCCATACTGAAGAAATAAACCAGCCGGGGATCCTGGCGATGGCGCTTCCAAAACGCGCATGCAGCCCAGACTGCCGAGACAAAGAAGACCGGATTCAACAACACCGCCTCCGCCCCGAGGAATTCGAGAAAGTCATCAAGCACCTCGAGGAATTTCCATTCTTTGCCCAACGCGGCATTGTCCATCGCCACGTGTTTCGCCGTGATCCAATCGTGCTGTTGATTCCACACAATGACGGGTAGGAAACAGACTGCGTTTATCAACAGGGCCAGCCACGGGCCGGGGCGGCGCAGGTGGGCGCGCGCGGGCTTCCATAAAACAAAAAACGCCACCCAGCAAAGCAGTTGAAACAGCGCGGTGTATTTGCTGAGGAAGCCCAACCCCATCCACAGCCCGGCCCAAAGCCAGTCCCGCGTGACGCCTTCCGGCTTGATCGCCTTCCAACCCGCCATCATCGCCGCCGTCCAGAACAGCACGGACAACGGATCCACGGTCATCAGCGTGGCTCCGACGCCGAGCAATGGCGTCGCGGTGAGGATGAGCATGGCCAAGAAGCCCGTTCGTGCGCTGACCTCCTTCGAAAAGAACCTGAGCAACATTGTCATAAGCAAACCACCGATCAACGGCGCACAAAAGCGGACCCCGAAGGTGTTGTTGCCCCAGATCAAAGTGCTGAGGGACTGGGTGTAGGCGATCAGCGGCGGTTTGCTGTAGTAGGAGAGTGCGAGATTCTGGGACCAGTGCCACTGGTACGCTTCGTCCTCGCTCAGTTCGATGATTCCGCTGGCTAGGTACGCCCAGCGCGACAGGGTTAGCACGATGATCAGCAGGTAGCCAGCGCGCAGCCAGTGGGTTTCAAGCTCGGATTTGGACGCGGATGTCGCGGCGTTTCCCTTCGCGGACGCGTCTGACGAATTCACCAAACTCGGCGCGCTTGCCAGCCAGACCGGAAAATACTTTTTCCCCAACCACCGCCAGATGGCTTCCAGCGTGAACACACCCACGAAACCATAGCCCGCGCCCAGGATCGCCCCTGCGAGCACGTCGGACGGATAATGCACGCCGTTGTAGATACGCGAGAAACTCACCGCCACTGCCAGTGGCAGCGTGTAGCGCGCGCTGCGGCGGAAATAAATCCAGGCGATCATCGTGGCCGCGAACCAATTCGCCGCGTGCGACGACGGCATGCTAGCGTACGCGCTGGTCTTGTCGCCGCGCTGGATCGCTTCCGAGTGTGTCACATATGGGCGCGGACGGCGGATGGATTTCTTGAGCGTGTTGCAGACGAAGCTGTCACCCAGTGGCACGAGCAAGGTGAGCAGGATGACGCAAAACAAACCGCGCCGGCGGAATTTCCAGATCAGCCAGCCAGCCAGCAGCAATACCAGCGGGACGAACAGCACATTGCCGCTCAGCCAAGGCATCAGCCGATCAAAGATCGGATTGCTCAACGACTGATTGGCAAAGCGGAACAGTCCGGCGTCCAGTGCTTCCAGCATTTGCATCGTGGGCAGTGTAATCGGCGGTCGCCGGTTGGAAACTCAATTGCACACCATCGCTGTCCGTCCCGACTGCGATGTTCCGCAAACCGCGCGACCGGCTCAGCGGAAAAACAGGTTCGGGCGACGTCGCATTCCACACATTCTGCGAGCAGGTTCGGGGAGCATCCTTGCTCCCCGTTTCACACCGGCAGCTAGGGAACGATGCAGCGCAACCCGCAGACAGGGGGTCTGCGTTATTACAACTGTTCGGGGTGCGACATCAGATTGGCGATCCGCTGGAGCAGGCGGCCGGCGGCGCCGCCATCCAGCACACGGTGGTCAAAACTCAAGGTGAGATTTGCTTCCATGGCCGGTTCAAATTGCCGCTTTTCCTCGTTCCAGTGCGGGACACGCCGACCGACCCCCATGCCCAGCACCAGCGTTTGTTCGGGCAAGGGAATCGGCGTGGCGAAGGTCAATCCGAAGGTGCCGTAGTTGGTGACTGTGGCAATGGACCCGCCGGTCGCGTCCGGTGGCAATTTGCGCTGCCGGGCCAATTCCACCAGTTCATTATAGCGGGCCACCAATTCGGAAAGCTTTTTGCGGTCGGCGTCGCGGAGGACAGGAACGAGAACGCCATCCTCCGCTTCCACCGCGAAACCGAGGTCAATGGCCGAGGGATGCACGATCTGGCTGCCGACCAGCCGCCCGCCGGGCGCACTATTCTCCGAAAGGGCGATGGCCAGGGCACGCAGCGCGTAGAGTGCCGGGCCAGGTTTCGGGTTTTGGGTTTGGCGGTGGTTCAGCAGCGCATCCAGGCAGACGGGCAAGCCGACGGTGGCGATCGGGCGCGTCCAACTGCGGCGCATCGCATCGGCCACTGCCACGCGCATGGTGGAAGCCTGGGTCAACTTCTGCTGTTCCAGGTTGGTCAGGTATTTCTCAAAATCTTCGATGGTCACGCGGCCGGCAGCGCCGCTGCCGGCAATGCCGGCGAGGTCCGCGGCGTGCAGCCCGAGCTCGTGCATCCGGGCTTTCATGCGCGGCGACATGTAGCTGGCCCCGGCGGCGTTGGCGGGCACCGGCAGGCCGCGCACCGTCGGTTTGACGCCGCGACGGGCCGGGGAGGAATTTTTCGCGCGCGCGCCTTCAATCACCTCCGTATCGCCGTTGGGTTTTTCCGGCGCTGGCTGGTCCAACCCCAGCCGGGCCATTTCCTCCGCCGTCACCTCGATCTGTCCGAGCACGGCGCCGACCGGATAGCTTTCGTTCAACTCAACGATGAACGACGCGACGCGTCCACGACAGGGTGAAGCGACGTTCATGTTCGCTTTGTTGGTTTCAACCTCGATGACGTCCTGATCGGCCTCGACCTGGTCGCCGGGCTTGACGAGAAAACTGACCACGGTGGCTTCGGCGATGGATTCGCCGAGCTGCGGCATGATGATTGGAACAGAAGGCATGAGTCAGGAATGACGAATGACGAATGACGAATGACGAAATCCAACAAGCTGCGTCGAACGGCACCGGTAAGGCTGGATTTTGATTGCCGGTTTCATTGCCGCAAAAGTTTCCGCGCCGCGGCGCCGATGCTGCGCTCGGTGGGCCGATGCGCGGCCCACAGATTGGGGTGATAGGGCACGGGCGTGTCTTTGGCATTAAGCCGTTGCGGCGGAGCGTCGAGCAGATCGAATCCTTCCGTGGCCACGCGCGCGATCACTTCCGCCGTGACGCCGCCCCAGGGAAAAGCTTCGCCCACGCAAAGCAACCGGCCGGTTCTCGCCACCGAGGCCATCACCGTGTCAGTGTCCAGCGGCTTGACGGTGCGCAAGTCCACCACTTCGATTTCCCAGCCCTCGTCCTGCAATTCATCCGCGACTGCCAGGGCTTCGTGCACCATCGCGCTGTAGGCTACGATGGTCAGGTCGCGGCCTTCGCGCGCGAGCCGGGCCTTGCCAACGGGCAACGCCTCGCTGGGCAGGCGGTCGGCTTTGAGATGGTAGTAAAGCTGTTTGTGCTCGCAGAAAATCACCGGGTCGTTCAGCGCCACGGCTTCGAGCAACATGCTGTAGGCGTCTTCGACCGTGGCCGGCGTCATCACAATCAATCCCGGATAGTGGGCATAAATCGCTTCCATCGTCTGACTGTGGAACGGACCGCTGCCGGAAGTCCCGCCGCAGGGCAGGCGCACGGTGATGGGGCAGGGGACATTGGTGCGCCAGAATAACGTGGCCGCCTGATTGACGATCTGGTTGAAAGCGACGGTCGAGAAGTCGGCGAATTGCATCTCCACGATCGGTCGCATGCCTTCGATGGCGGCGCCCACCGCCAGGCCGGCGATGGCGTCCTCACTGATCGGGGCGTCCAGGACGCGGCCGGGAAATTCAGCGGCGAGATTTTTTGTGGCCTTGAAGGCGCCCCCAAACGCGCCGACATCCTGACCGTAAATGAATACGCGAGGATCGTCCGCCAGCGCCCGGGCCTGCGCTTCGCGGATGGCTTCAAGGTAGGTGATGCTCATGCGCCCAAGATGAAAAATGCCGAACGGGCGCGGTGGCCCGGGTTGGCTTCCCCGTTCATAATTCCGGTGTCACGCCGTCCTCGTCTGCCGCATCGGGCCCTTCACAAAGCGGTTTCTCAGACAAAGCAGTCCAGTCTTCCGCGAATGGATCCGGCGCGGGTTCGCGTTGGACTGTGGCCACGGCTTCCTCCACCTGATGTACCGTCTCGTTACGCCAAATGGCGAGGCTGGCACTGTCTGCCCATTCCTGTTGGCGCACAAATTCCTCGGCCACCTTCAAGCAGTCGCGCCCCATTGGCTGGCCCTTGAGTTTCGGATCAATGTAGCTCGAATCATCGTGTTCGCCGTGGCCACAAAGCCGAAGCAGCCGCGCGACGACCAACTGCGGCCCGCGACCGGCGCGGGCTTTGGCCGAGGCGTCGCCCACGGTCTTCAGACAGGCGGCGAGGTCCGTGCCATCCACCGCATGGCCTTCGACGCCGTAACCCTCCGCGCGATCCACCAACGAGTGGCAGGCGAATTGGCGGGCCGTGGGCGTGGAATACGCGAACTGGTTGTTGGCCACCACGACGACGAGCGGCAGCTTTTCGACGGCGGCAAGGTTCAACGCTTCGTGCCAGGAGCCGGTGGAAGTCGCGCCGTCGCCGCAGCAGGCCAAGCCAACCGCCTCACCCATGCCTTTCAGGCGGCGGGCAAGCAAAGCACCGTTGACCACGGAAATCATCGCGCCCAAATGGCTGATCATGGCGTAAAGACCCTCCAGCGGCCGGCCGCGGTGGACGTTGCCGTCGCGTCCGCGCATCGGGCCGAGTGCGGATCCGAGATAATTGCGAACGGCATCGAGGATCGGTTCGCCGAACGCGAGCCGTCCGGCCTGATCGCGGATGAGCGGGGCGAAAACATCACCTTTGCGCAGGGCCAATCCACAGGCCACGCTCAACGCTTCCTGTCCGCGCCCGAGAAAAACGCCGCCGTGAATCTTGCCTGCGCGGTAGAGGCTGGCAAACTTGTCATCCAAAACGCGGGCGAGCAGCATGAGCCGGTAGGCTCGTAAATAAATCTCGCGCAGGGGCGCCAGTTCACCCAGCGGTTCCGCAACGCACGCCGTCTGAATCATGGGTTTATCTTTGCCGCTTCGCGGAAGCGGCGCAACGTTTCTTTCCGGGGGCCATGCGGGAAGCAAAATTGCCACGCGGGCGGATATGTGCTTGAAACCGACGGGGGCTTGGGGTCATTTATCAGCACGCTTTGGCAACGAAACCAATCGAAATGAACCCATCGAACGTTAAGGTGCTGCTTGTGGAGGATGATCCGCGGCTGCCCGAGTTGCTGGCGGAACTGTTGCGGGATTCCGGTATTGAGGTCCTCCATGCGGCGCAGGCCGAAGATGCGTTCGTGATGGTCAAAGATTTTCCCATTGATCTGGTGTTGCTGGATCTGGGCCTGCCTGGGATCAATGGATTTGAAGTGTTGCAGCGGCTCAAGGAATCGCCCGAGACGCAACCCATTCCGGTCATCGTGCTGACGGCCTGGAACAGCACGAAGGACAAGTTACGCGGATTTGAACTGGGCGCCACGGATTACCTCACCAAGCCGTTTGAAACCGCCGAATTGCGGGCGCGCGTGCGCTCGGTGCTCAAGACGAAGCGGTTGCAGGATGAGTTGACGCAGGCGAATCGCGAACTCATCGCCGCCCGGCTGGTGGCCGAGAACGCCGCGCGCGCCAAGGCGGAGTTTCTGGCGAACATGAGCCACGAGATTCGCACGCCGATGAATGGCGTCATCGCCATGTCGGGTCTGTTGCTCGAGACACCGCTCTCCCACGAACAGCGCGGTTACGTGGAGACGATCTATGCCAGCAGCGATGCGTTGCTGGCCATCATCAACGACATCCTCGATTTCTCGAAGATCGAATCCGGCCGCTTGGAACTGGAAGCCCAGCCCATCAACCTGCGCACGGCGATCGAGGACGCCTTGGACCTGCTGGCGACCAAGGCGGCTGAAAAGCAACTCGATCTCGTGTGCCTGTTGGACGACCAGATTCCCGCCGGGGTCGTGGGTGACGTGACCCGGCTGCGACAGGTGCTCGTCAATCTGTTGAGCAATGCCGTCAAGTTTACAGACGCTGGTGAAGTGGAAGTGCTGGTCAAGACGCTGGTCGCCGGGGGAAAGTCCCGGACAGAACCGAAGTGGCAGCTGCATTTCTCCGTTCGGGATTCCGGGATCGGCATTCCCGTGGACCGGCTCGCGAAGTTGTTTCGCCCGTTTACCCAGGCAGAAGCTTCGACCACGCGGCATTATGGCGGCACGGGCCTCGGCCTCGCGATCAGCAAACGGCTGGTGGAACTCATGGGCGGCAAGATGTGGGCGGAGAGCCTGCCCGGGAGGGGTTCGACGTTCCATTTCACCCTCAGCTTGCCTGCCGCCGAAGCCGGATCCACCACGATTGAATCGCGGACCAGCCTGCTCGCGAACTTGCGCGTGTTGGTGGTGGACGATAACGCCGCCTGCCGGCGAGCGCTAACCGCATCCCTGACCCAATGGGGCATGACTCCTCACTGTGTAGCCAGCGTCGGGGATGCGATTGATCTGCTCCGCAGCGGGGCCAAAGTGGATGTCGCAATCGTTGATCTGCAAATGCCGGGCGTGAACGGTCTCGCGTTGGCTGGGGAAATCCGGAAACTGCCCGGGTTGGGCGAATTGCCGCTCGTGTTGCTGCCACATGTGGGCGTGAAGACCGATGGTCCGGAATTCGCCGCCGTCGCGCCGGCGGGATTCGTCACCAAGCCCGTCAAGCCGCATCAGCTTCAGGAACTGTTGCTCCGGGTGGTTTCCGGCGCCAAGCCGGTAGCCCGGAAGGCGACGTCAACTGCGAAGCTCGATCCAGGCCTCGCGGCCCGGCTGCCATTGCGTGTTTTGTTGTGCGACGACAACGCCATCAATCAGAAGGTGGCGGCCCGCCTGCTCCAGCAAATGGGTTACCAGCCGGACATTGCCGCCAATGGCCGGCAGGCACTCGAGAAATTGGACGCGCAGCGTTACGACCTGGTGTTCATGGATGTCATGATGCCAGAGATGGACGGGTTGGAGGCCACGCGCGAGATTCGCATCCGGCAACAGTCAGATGCGTCGCGGCCGAATTACCAGCCGCCGCTGGTGGTGGTGGCCATGACGGCGAGCGCCATGCAGGGGGACCGGGACAAGTGCATTGCCGCCGGCATGGATGATTACGTGGCAAAGCCGGTGCGCCCCGAGGAAATGCGAAACGTGATCGAACGGTGGGGCAGCGCCGTTGCGGCAGGGAAGGAATCCGCTACCACCACGGCGCCATCGGCGGCGAAGCGGGCGGCCCCCGCGGACATCGGCGGCAAACCGCCGGTGGACATGGATCGGTTGCGCGAACTCACGGATGGTTCGGAGAACGGAGTCCGGGAACTGGTAAAGCTCTACGTCGAGCAAACCGGCCTGCAAATCCAGCAACTGGAAACCGCCATTCGCGAAGGAGAGGCGGCAGTGGTCCGGCGCGTGGCCCACAGTTGCGCCGGCGCCAGCGCCACTTGCGGAATGACTGACATCGTGCCGTTGATGCGGGAGATGGAGCGACAGGGTTTCGAGGGCAAACTGACCACAGCCGCAACCGTATGCGCGGAGGCGGCCCGGGAATTTGTGCGTATTTGCTCATTTCTCGCGCCCTTTACTTCGTCAGGGGAAAGTAATTCGAGTGCCGGGCAACCATGAAGAAACTTCTGATCATCGAGGACGACAAGATCATCTCGTCCATTTACAGTAACAAATTCTCGCAGGCGGGTTACGCGGTCAGGGTCGCTTTTGACGGCGACACCGGATTCCGACTCATACAAGATTTCCATCCTGACATAGTGATTCTGGACTTGTTACTGCCCGGTATGCCAGGGTTGGAATTGCTCAAGAAAGTTCGGGCCACCGCCCAGTTCAAAAACGTGCCCGTCATTGTTTTTTCCAACACCTACCAAACCAGCCTGATGGAGGAGGCGCGGAAGGCGGGTGCGACCAAATGGCTTTCCAAAACCAACTGCACCCCGCGGCATGTGTTGGATGCGGTGGCCGCAAGCCTCGCCCCCGCGCCCGTCGTGCCGGAGGCGGAAAGTTCTACGGCGGTTTTGACGCCCCCGTCTGACGACGAATTTCTGCTGGGTGTCCGGCGTGAATTCGTGGCCAGTTTGCCAGCCACGCTTCTGACGATTCGCACGACGCTACAGGCACTGGCCAAAGCAACCACGGAGAACGGCCGCGTGCAGCAGTTGCAGGATTTTTACCAGACTATCCGCGCCATGACGGGCAACGCCGCAATCGCAGGTTTTGCGCCGATTGCGCAATTTGGTGACACCTTCGAAGTGCTGTTGCGGGAACTTGCGGAGAAGCCGGCGAACATCAACGCTTCCACCACACGAACCGTCGCGAGTGCGGTGGATACCTTGGGCTTTCTATTCAAGGAGGGACTCCGGGCGGATCGGCAGCAGCTGACGGCACCGCGGATTTTGGTGGTGGATGACGAGGCGATTTCGCGCCGCGCCGTGGCCCACGCGCTGGAAAAGGCGAAATTCAAGTCCGTCGTCTGCGAGGATCCCCAGAAGGCTTTGGACATGCTCCTGCATGATCGTTTCGATCTCATCTTTCTGGACGTGGACATGCCGGGGATGAGCGGTTTCGAGCTTTGCGCCAAAATCCGCGGCGTCCCCGATTACAAGACCACGCCCGTCGTGTTCGTCACCAGCCTGACGGACTTCGACAGCCGCGCCAATTCAAGCATGAGCGGTGGCAACGACCTCATTGCGAAGCCGTTCCTGTTCGTCGAACTGGCCGTCAAGGCGTTGATCTACGTCCTGCGCTCCCGGTTCGGCCCCGCCCGCTGACCGGCGCGGAAGGCCTTTTGACATTCCGCCGCCCGCTCCGTAGGCTGCCAACATGGATTCGCTCCACGCGCCCTGGCGCATCGAATATATCCTGGCTCCCAAATCCGACCGGCCCGCCGGCCTGTTTCGGGACATCGCGGATTCCAGCGCGGACACGGCCAACCTCGTCCTGGTGCGCGACCGCACTTGCTTTGCTTTGCTGAATCGTTATCCGTACACGGGCGGCCACGTGCTCGTCGTGCCCTACCGGCAGGTGGCCGATCTCAACGGACTCACGGACGACGAACTGGCCGATTTGTGGAAGCTCACGCGTCGCTGTGTCAACGTGCTGAAACAAGTGATGAAGCCGGATGGTTTCAACGTCGGCCTCAATCTGGGCCGGGCGGCGGGCGCCGGGATTGAGGAACATCTGCACGTTCATATCGTGCCCCGCTGGGCCGGCGATACAA
>WBZT01000406.1_pt1 | contig 35282 bp, 37 predicted proteins | sample 5204241 | NCBI WGS metagenome assembly WBZT01 (sample SAMN12344358, study PRJNA552823) | activated sludge metagenome | biome: Activated sludge suspended growth; feature: Nitrification reactor; material: Wastewater; isolation source: activated sludge from nitrification reactor of wastewater... | reverse complement strand
GTCCACCGCAATGTGGCCAATGTCGTTGTGCATACCGACCTCAATTGCCTGTCGGTGGTCCAGTTCGCGGTGGATGTCCTGCGCGTCAGACACATCATGGTCGTCGGCCACTACGGCTGTGGCGGTGTCAAGGCAGCGCTCGACAAGGACCGGGTAGGCCTGGTCGACATCTGGCTGCGGCACGTACGCGACGTGCACGACAAACATGTCGCAGCGGTCGACCTGTTGCCGCCCGAACGCCGCCATGATCGGCTGTGCGAACTCAACGTCCTGGAGCAGGTGGCCAACGTCTGCCAGACTTTCGTCGTTCAGGACGCCTGGCAGCGCGGTCAGCCGGTCACCGTGCATGGCTGGATTTACGGACTGAAGGACGGTCTGATGCGGGACCTAGGGTTCACCGTGCATTGCTCCGACGATCTGTTGCCGAAGTACATCGAGGCTCTCGAAGCGCTGGGCGTTCGCCAGCCGTTGCCTGAAGGAACCGCGCGTGCCTGACAAGTTGCCCTCACCTGCTGGCAATACGACCGTGGCAAGGTCGACGGCGTGCCTGCGATGAGCGTGGCGGGGGTGCCGACGATTGCGTCGCCGGCGACCTACCTCAAGTTGATCGGGACCGCGCTGGTCTGGGGAGCGACCTGGATCGCCGGTCGCGTCGCGGTCAGCGAAGCGCCGCCGCTGGCGGTCGCCAGTTGGCGCTTCCTGCTCGCTGCTCTGGTTCTCGGCACCCTGGTGGTGATCCACGAGGGTTGGCCGCGCTGGTCGTTGGGGGAGTGGCTGACGCTGGCTGCACTCGGTGCCAGTGGCATCTTCCTTTATAACCTCTGTTTTCTCTACGGTCTGAAGATGATCGAAGCGGGCCGCGGTGCGCTGGTCGTGGCATTGACGCCGGCGGTCGTGGCAGTCGGCGACTGGTTGCTGTTTGGCGTCGCGATGTCGCCGGCCAAGGCCTTCGGGATCGTTCTCGCGATGTTCGGCTGCCTGCTGGTGGTGACCAACGGCGATCCACGCTTGCTGTTCACCGGTCAGATCGGTGTTGGCGAATGGCTGATCGTCGGCTGCAGCGTCCTCTGGGCGGTTTATACTTTCATCGGTCGGCGCGGCACGCGCTCGTTGTCGCCGCTGGCGATGACTTTCGGTGCCAGCCTCACCGGTTGGCTGATGCTCACCGCGGCCGCTTTGCTGCAGGGCTCGCTGTTCGCGCTGGCGGAGACCACCTGGCGCGGCTGGGGTGCGGTCGTTTTTCTCGGTATGTTCGGCACCGCGCTCGCCTTCACCTGGTACGCGGAAGCAGTGCAGCGGATCGGCGCGACGCGTTCGGCGGTATTCATCAATCTCGTCCCGGTCAGCGCTGTCCTCCTCGGCGCGCTGTTGCTCGACGAGCGGCTGGGGGTTGCCGTCCTCGCCGGTGGTGCGCTGGTCATCGTCGGGGTAATCATCACCAATCGAGCCGGAGCGCGACTGGCGGCCGGCATCAACAGCAAGGAGAAGACGGCATGATCTTGACACAGGAACAGGAAATGATCCGCGACTCGCTGCGCGATTTTGCGCGTGAGCGCCTGGCACCCTTCTCTGCCGAGTGGGATCGCCATCACACCTTCCCTGCAGAAGCGCTGCGCGAACTCGGCGAACTCGGTGCTCTCGGCATGGTCGTCCCCGAGCGATGGGGCGGCGCCGGCATGGACTACATGTCGCTGGTGCTGGTGATCGAAGAAATCGCTGCGGGTGATGGCGCGACGTCGACGATCGTCAGCGTACAGAACTCGCTGGCCTGCGGCATCACCATGAAATACGGCAGTGATGAACAGAAGGAGACCTGGCTCAAGCCGCTGGCGCGTGGCGAAATGCTCGGTTGTTTCTGTCTCACTGAACCGCATACCGGCTCCGACGCGGCGGCGATCACTACCCGCGCCGAGCGCGACGGCGATGGTTTCGTGCTCAACGGCGTCAAGCAGTTCATCACCACGGGCAAGTACGCGCAGGTGGCGATCGTCTTCGCCGTCACCGACAAGACCGCCGGCAAGAAGGGCATCTCGTGCTTTCTGGTGCCGACCGAAACGCCCGGTTACATCGTCGCCCGCATCGAGGAGAAAATGGGCCAGCGCGCGTCGGATACCGCCCAGATCCTCTTCGAGAACTGCCGCATTCCCGCTTCCTGCATGCTCGGCAGGGAAGGCGACGGCTACCGGATCGCCCTCTCGAATCTCGAGGCGGGGCGCATCGGCATCGCCGCCCAGTCGGTCGGAATGGCGCGTGCCGCGTTCGAAGCCGCGGTGCAGTATGCCAAGGAACGGCAGACTTTCGGCAAGCCGATCATCGAACATCAGGCGGTAAGCTTCCGCCTCGCCGACATGGCCACCCAGATCGATGCCGCGCGCCTGCTCGTCTGGCGTGCCGCGACCTTCAAGGACGCCGGCAAGCCCTGCCTCCAGGAAGCTTCGATGGCCAAGATGTTCGCTTCGGAAATGGCCGAGAAAGTGTGTTCGGATGCCATCCAGATCCTAGGCGGTTATGGTTACGTCAGCGATTTCCCGGTGGAGCGGATCTATCGCGACGTCCGCGTCTGCCAGATCTACGAAGGGGCCAACGACATTCAGCGCCTGGTCATCGGTCGCGCTGTCGCTGGCGAGTAGCATGAGCCGCTGGGTGCTCCGCCCGGAAGTAGGCGCGGCGTCGCTCAATGCCCGCGGCGTTGGCCATCTGCCGGGCTGGTTCGGCGTCGAGGTGCTGTCCGTCGAGCCTGGCCGCTTGCGCAGCCGCCTGGTGATCCGTCCCGAAATGCGCGCACCAAACGGCTTCCTGCACGCGGCGACGATCGTTGCCTTGGCGGATACCAGTGCCGGCTATGCGACGATCGCGCACCTGCCGCCTGGCGCAGATGGGTTCACGACTGTCGAACTGAAGACGAATTTTTTCGCCACACTGACCGAAGGAGTATTGCTTTGTGAAGCGCACGCGGTGCATGGCGGCCGCACGACCCAGGTATGGGATGCGGAAGTGCGCGGCGAAGATGGACCTCGCCTGGCACTGTTTCGTTGTACGCAGATGGTGCTCTGGCCGCGCGGCTGAACGAGTGCCGTATCGACTGGTCGCCTGCCCGGGAAATCGCATTTCCGCTGCGCGTGCTATAGTCTGAAACTGCCGGCCACAGTCGTTGGCCAGCCTGCGGGCGCGTCTCGCGCTCCGAGTGCCGGAAGTTCGTTCGGCATGCAAGCAGAAAAGGAGAAGGCCATGGACATCTCTGGCAGGTTTTTCAGGGCGATTGCCCTATTCGCCGGAATCGCTTCCTGTCTCTTCGACGCCGCGTGGGGAGCGGGCTTCACCATTGATTTCGACCACCTGCCCACGCTGGGGCCGACCAATGGCAATCAGTCGTTCGCCGATGCCAATGGCGGCAGCAACACCTTCCAGGGCGTCACCTTCGCTACCAATTTTCGCATTGCCGGCGATCAGTATCGTATCGGCGGACCTTCCCCCAATCCGCCGTTTGGCGTCCCGCACTCGGGTCACTATTTCCTCAACAACGGCAATACTCCCAACAATGACCTCATTTTCAGCACTGTCAGCGTGTTGACGGAGGCATGGTTTGGCCGCAACGAGTACTACGGTTACGGTGGCGGCGCCAGTTCCGTGACGGTGACGGCCTTTGGCGGAGCCGGCGATCTCGCCTGGATCACGCTGAACTTGCCGGATACCTTCCCCTACACGGGCAACCTTCCGCCACCGGACGACAACATTGGCAATGGACTTCCGGATCCGATGGTGCGCATGGATACCAGCAGCTTCCTCGGACTGGTCGGCATTACCGGTTATCGGATCAACCGCTTCGACAGCAATCCATACAATGGCAACTGGGTGGCCGATGATTTCACCTTTGCGGATTCGGTAGCAATCGCCGAACCAGATACCCCGCTCCTGCTCGCTGCCGGTCTGCTGGCGCTGTTGTCAGGAGTCGGGCGGCGCATGCGGGGCAGACTGCTGCACCGCCGCGTGCGGTAAGGCGCATGATCAGGCGAGGCCGACGGAGATCCTCGTCCCGTCTTTTCCGCAAGCCGAGCTGAGCGGCGGTGGCCCTGATCCGGCGGATCGCAGGTTCGTCCGAAGAAGAGTGCGGTGCGGCTCGCTTGCCACCGCGAATCGTCGGCCCGCTCCGACGGCGCCGGGAAAAATGGATTTCCGGCCAGAATTCAGGTGCGATTCTCGTCCTTGCCGAACATTCAGGCGATACCTTCGTTCCGGCGTCTGCGGCGACATGAAAGCGCTCATCATCCTGTTGGTCATTGGCTCGATGGTGTGGTTTGCCTACAGCAAGTTTCAGGGCCTCCACAAGAGACAGCGCGTGGTCGAGGTCGAGGCCGCGCATGCGAGGCCGGCACCGGCGACCATTCCGAAGCGTGAGGCCGAAGCCGCCGAATTCAAGTGCGACGGACGCACGCACTGCTCGCAAATGACCTCCTGCGCCGAAGCGACTTTCTTCCTCAGGAATTGTCCCGGAACGAAGTTGGACGGGGACAACAATGGCATCCCGTGCGAACGACAATGGTGCAATTGAATTCAGGTGGGAACTCGCACCGATTGCGCAGGGGGGCCACGGCGAAAGCAAATGCAGGATCGCTTTCCTTGCGTGTGGAAAGGTAGCGCGATGCGAGGATCGGCAGGGCACCTGCCGAACCGGAGGAAAGTCCGCCCGATGGCGGAAAACGCTGCGATCGGCTGTGATTCGACCGCGCGGCTGACCGCGTTTGCTTCGGTGCAGCGTTCGGCTACCGCTGTGCCTGTGGTGGAGGCAATCTGATGCCTGGATTCTGGGAAACTGCCATCCGTTATTTCTGGCGTCCCGAATTGCCTTGGGCGCTCGGTTTCACCTACGGGCTGGGGATCGTTCTCCTCCGTTTCCTGCGTGCCGATCGTCGGATGATCATCAACTCGCTGGAACTCTACGCCTTCTGCCTGCTTGGCAAGTTCGTCTCGGCGCTCCTCGCAGCCTTCGACCTGCCCACCGGGGCGGAAATTGTGCACGAGATCTTCGTCGTTGGCTCGGGTCTGATCATGATCCATCTGACCGGACTTTTCCTTTTCCGCATGGCGTTCCCGCTGATTCGCCTGCGTACGCCGCGGATTGTCGAAGATCTGCTGATCTTCGTCGGCTACATCGCCTGGGTGCTGGTGCGCCTGCGCCTTGCCGGCATGGACTTGGCGAGCCTGGTCACGACTTCGGCGCTGATGACCGCGGTCGTCGCTTTCTCGATGCAGGACACGCTGGGCAACACGATGGGCGGGCTGCTGCTGCAACTCGAAAATTCCCTGAAGATCGGCGACTGGATCAGCATTGGCAGCGTGTCGGGGCGCATTTCCGAGATCCGCTGGCGCTACACGGCAGTGGAGACGCGCGACGGCGAAACGGTGGTGTTTCCGAATAGTGTCCTGATGAAAAACCCGTTCACCGTAATTTCGAGCCCGACGCAGAAGCGTCCCGAATGGCGCCGCTGGCTGTGGTTCAATGTCCACTGCTCGGTCCCGCCCGGAAGGGTGGTCGACCTTGCGGTGCAGGCAGTGACGGCGGCCGACCTCCCGAACGTCGCCAGAGAGCCGGAACCGGGCTGCGTACTGATGGATTTCGGTCCCGGTTACGCTCGCTACGCGCTGCGTTATTGGCTGCTCGATGCAGGACCTGATTCGCCGACCGATTCGCTCGTCAGGATGTGTCTGTTCGCCGCTTTGCAGCGCGCCGGCATCGAATTCGCGATCGCCGAGCACGCGGTGCACATGGACGTCGATAGCGAGCAGCGCCGCGCTCGGGTGCAGGCTCGCGAGGGCCAGCGCCGTCAGGCCATCCTCAGATCCGCCGAACTGTTCGCCGGCCTGGGGGACGACGAAATCTCGCGCATGGCCGCCGGTCTCACCTACGCGCCGTTTGCCAGTGGCGACGTGATTCTCCGTCAGGGTGTGGCGGGTGATTCGCTGTACCTCGTGGCCGAGGGCGAAGTCGACGTGTGGAGCGAAGCGCCCGGGGAACTCCGTCGTCACCTCGCCACACTGGGGCCGGGTGAGGTGTTCGGCGAGGTGGGGATGATGACCGGCGAGCCGCGTCGCGCCACCCTGGTCGCCCGCGGCTACGCGCAGTGCTATCGCCTGGACAAGGGCGTCTTCGAGCAGGTGGTCCATTCGCGACCCGAAATCGCCGAGGATGTCGCGCGCATCCTGGCGACCCGCGAGCGGCAGTTGACCCGCTTTCACGAGAGCCCGGAAATGCGCACGACCACCGAGATTTCGCAGCGCACCCAGAGCATCCTGGAAAAGATGCGAGATTTTTTCGGCTTCCGCTGACCGTGCAAGCGGCACGTCGCCATCATCGAAGTCACCTGCAAGCGGTATGATCGCAGTTCCCGGCCGAAAGACCACGGCCGGAGAGCGATCAGGAAATTTAACCCAGAGCAGGAGAACGCAACATGCCGCAGCCGATCGAGTTCTATTTCGATTTCACGTCCCCCTATGGCTACCTGGCTTCCGAAAAAATCGACGAACTGGCGGCGCGCTTTCAGCGCCAAGTCAAGTGGCGGCCGTTCCTGATGGGCGTGGCGCTGCAGGCGACCGGCGCGCCGGTTCTCACCAAGGTGCCGCTCAAGGGCGACTACGCGCTGCGCGATTTTGCCCGCTCGGCGCGCTTCCTGCAGGTGCCCTACGCGCATCCCGCCAGGTTCCCGCTGGCAACGCAAGCTGCTGCCCGCGCCTACTACTGGTGGCATGACCGCGATTGCCAGGCCGCTCGCACTTTCGCGCACAGCGTCTTTCGTGCCTACTTCGTCGAAGGGAGCGACGTTTCCGACCTCGGCGTGTTGCTCGAACTGGCGGAGCGGCTGGGTGCGGACCGCGATGAATTGTCCGCCGCGCTGCAGTCGCAGGCGCTCAAGGATCGCCTCAAAGCCGAGTGCGAAGCGGCGATTGCCAGGGGTGTCTTCGGCTCGCCGTACATCATCGTCGATGGCGAGCCTTTCTTCGGCGTCGACCGCTTGCCGCAGGTCGAGCACTGGCTGGCCAGTGGAGGTTTCTGATGCCCGTCCTGCAGAGCCGGCTCGATCCGCGCAGCGATGACTTCCAGGCCAACGCCGATGCGATGCAGGCGATGGTGGCCGACCTGCGCGCGACGATCGACCGGATCGCGCTCGGCGGACCCGAAGCGGCGCGCCAGAAACACCTGGCGCGTGGCAAGCTGCTGGCGCGCGAGCGGATCGATGCCCTGATCGACCCTGGCTCCGCTTTCCTCGAACTGTCGCAACTGGCCGCCTATGGCATGTATGGCGAGGCGCATCCGTTCGAGGTCCCGGCGGCGTCCCTGATCACCGGCATCGGGCGGGTGAACGGTGTCGAGTGCATCATCGTCGCCAACGACGCGACGGTGAAGGGCGGCACCTATTACCCGCTGACGGTAAAGAAGCACCTGCGGGCGCAGGAGATTGCCGGCGAGAACCGTTTGCCCTGCATCTATCTGGTCGATTCGGGCGGCGCTTTCCTGCCGATGCAGGACGAAGTCTTTCCCGACAGGGAACATTTCGGCCGCATTTTCTACAATCAGGCCAATCTTTCGGCAGCCGGCATTCCGCAGATCGCTGCCGTGATGGGCTCGTGCACCGCCGGCGGTGCCTACGTGCCGGCAATGTCCGACGAATCGATCATCGTCAAGGAACAGGGAACGATTTTTCTCGGCGGACCGCCGCTGGTCAAGGCGGCGACCGGCGAGGTGGTGACCGCCGAGGAGCTCGGCGGGGCCGACGTGCACACGCGCATTTCGGGCGTTGCCGATCACTACGCGGAAAACGACGCGCACGCGCTGGCAATTGCCCGCCGCATCGTCGGCAACCTCAACTGGCGCAAGCGCCCACCGCTCGACCTCGTCGAGCCGCGCGAACCCTTGCACGCGCCCGAGGATCTCTACGGGGTGATCCCGACCGACGCGAGAAAGCCTTTCGACGTGCGCGAGATCATCGCGCGCATCGTCGACGCTTCCGATTTCGACGAGTTCAAGGCGCGCTACGGGACGACCATCGTCTGCGGTTTCGCGCGTCTCTGGGGCTATCCGCTGGGAATCGTCGCCAACAACGGCATCCTGTTTTCGGAATCTTCGCTGAAAGCGGCACATTTCGTCGAACTCTGCGCACAGCGTGACATTCCGCTGCTCTTCCTGCAGAACATCACCGGTTTCATGGTCGGGCGCAGGTACGAGAACGGCGGCATTGCCCGCGACGGCGCCAAGATGGTTACCGCCGTCGCCTGCGCCCGGGTGCCGAAGTTTACGGTGGTCATCGGCGGTTCGTTCGGCGCCGGCAACTACGGCATGTGCGGCCGTGCCTACTCGCCGCGCTTCCTGTGGATGTGGCCGAACGCGCGCATCTCGGTGATGGGCGGCGAGCAGGCTGCCAAGGTTCTGGCGACGGTGCGCCGCGACGGACTCGAAGCCGCCGGCAGGCCGTGGAGCACCGATGAAGAAGCGGCCTTCATGGCACCGATCCGCGAACAGTACGAGCGCCAGGGTCATCCCTACTACGCCAGCGCGCGCCTCTGGGACGACGGCGTGATCGACCCTGCAGCCACTCGCCGGGTGGTGGGGCTCGGCCTGTCGGCGGCGCTGAACGCGAGCAGCGAAGAAACGAAGTTCGGCATTTTCCGGATGTAGGGGAGCCTGATGAGCGAGTATCAATCCATACTGACCGAAATCGACGGCAACGTCGGCATACTGACGCTGAACAAGGCGCAGCGGCACAATGCCTTCGACGAGCGACTGATTGCCGAGATCACCGATGGCCTGCGCGAACTCGAGGCCGACGCGCGTGTTCGTGCGGTCGTCCTCTCCTCTACCGGCAAGAGTTTCTGTGCCGGCGCCGACCTCGACTGGATGAGGCGCGTCGCCGCTTGCAGTCCCGAGGAGAATCTGCGCGACGCCAGGAGGCTCGCCGAGTTGCTGTCGACGCTCAACGAGCTGTCGAAACCGACGCTCGCCCGCGTCCAGGGTCCGGCCTACGGTGGCGGGGTCGGGCTGATCGCGGCCTGCGACATCGCCATCGGAACCTACGACGCCGTGTTTGCGCTGAGCGAAGTCAAGCTGGGGATCATTCCGGCGGTGATCAGCCCGTACGTGTTGGCGGCGATCGGCGAGCGCTACAGCCGCCGCTACATGCTGACCGCCGAGCGTTTCTCGGCTGCCGAGGCCTACCGGATCGGCTTGCTGCACGAGCTCGTTCCCGGCGAGGAACAGCTCGACGAGGCGATCTTCGAAATCGTCGACAGCCTGCTGGCCAACGGTCCGCGCGCGCAGGCCGAGTGCAAGGCGTTGATCCGCGTCGTTGCCGGTCAGCCGATCGACGCCGAGACGATCGACGAGACGGCGCAACGCATTACCCGCGTGCGCGCCAGTGCCGAGGGGAGGGAGGGACTGGCGGCCTTTCTCGAAAAACGGCAGCCCGACTGGGCCAGCGACTGAGATGCTGATCACCGGGGACGGGGGCCAGCTAATCAACCGGCGAAAGGTTGCTCGATGTTCAGCAAGATTCTGATTGCCAACCGTGGCGAGATTGCCTGTCGTGTGATCCGCACCGCTCGCCGGCTGGGCGTGCGCAGCGTTGCCGTCTATTCCGAGGCAGATGCCGACGCCCGCCACGTGCGCATGGCCGATGAAGCGGTCTGCATCGGTCCGGCCGCAGTCCGCGAATCGTATCTGGTCGGCGAGCGGATCCTCGATGCCGCGCAACGGACTGGCGCGCAGGCCATTCACCCGGGCTACGGCTTCCTTGCCGAGAACGACCGCTTTGCCGACGCCTGCGCCGCCGCCGGAATCGTCTTCATAGGCCCGCCGGCCGCGGCGATCCGCGCGATGGGTTCGAAATCCGCCGCCAAGACGCTGATGGACGCCGCCGGCGTACCCCTGACGCCGGGCTACCACGGCGAAGAACAGGAGCCTGCCTTCCTGCAAAGGCAGGCCGAAGCCATCGGCTACCCGGTGCTGATCAAGGCGACTGCCGGGGGTGGTGGCAAGGGCATGCGCCTGGTCGAGAAGGGCGAGGACTTTGCCGCTGCGCTGGCTTCGTGCCAGCGTGAAGCGATCTCCTCCTTCTGTTCCGGCCAGGTGCTCCTCGAGAAATATCTGTGGCGTTCGCGCCACATCGAAATCCAGATATTTGCCGATGGCCGGGGCAACTGCGTGCATCTCTTCGAGCGCGACTGCTCGGTGCAGCGCCGCCACCAGAAGGTGCTGGAAGAGGCGCCGGCCCCCGGAATGACCCCGGAACGGCGTGCCGCGATGGGTCGGGCCGCGGTCGATGCGGCGAGGGCGGTCGGCTACGTTGGCGCTGGTACGGTCGAGTTCATCGTCGGCGATCGCTTTGCGCAGGATGGCAGCTTCTACTTCATGGAGATGAACACGCGCCTGCAGGTCGAGCATCCGGTGACCGAAATGATCACCGGCCAGGACCTCGTCGAATGGCAGTTGCGCGTCGCCAGCGGCGAGCCGCTGCCGCTCCGCCAGGATCAGCTCGACATCCGCGGGCACGCGCTCGAAGCGCGCATCTATGCCGAGAATCCCGAGCAGGATTTCCTGCCCTCGACGGGGCGCCTGCTGCACCTGGCGCGGCCGGCCGAAAGTCTCAACGTGCGCGTCGATACCGGCTTTGAACAGGGCGACGAAATCACCCCTTACTACGACCCGATGATCGCCAAGCTGATCGTCTGGGATGTCGATCGCCATGCGGCGCTGGCACGCATGCGGCAGGCGCTGGCCGATTACCGCATCGTCGGTGTTGTCAACAACATCGGTTTTCTCTCGCGCCTGGTGGCCTGTCCTGCCTTTGCCAACGCCGACCTCGATACCGGCCTGATCGAACGCAGCCGCGGTCTCCTCTTTCCACTCCCCAGCGAACCGCCGAACAGCGTATTCTTTGTCGCCGCAGTCGCCGGCCTGCTGCGCGAGCAGGCCGCGGCGTCCGCCCGGGCCAGCCAATCGGGCGACCCGTGGTCGCCGTGGAGCCGACACGACGGCTGGCGTCTGAACCTGCAGCCACGACGCACGCTGACCTATCGCTGCGGCGACAGCCGGCACGAAGTCGTCGTCGCGAATGTCGCTGATGGCTGGCGACTGACCTTGGGTAACGAGACGGTTCTGGCGCGTGGCCGGGTGCTCGACAGCGGCCAGTTTGCTGGTCAACTCGCGGTGGAACTGGACGACCGCCGCCTGGTGGCCAGCGTGGTGGTGCTGAAGGAAAAGCAGGAACGCCACGTCTTCCTGAATGGCATGAACTACGTCATCGTGCGCGACGATCCGCTGCATCTCGTCGAAGCCGGTGGTGCGCACGGCGGCGGCTTGACGGCGCCGATGCCCGGCAAGGTCATCGCCCTGCTGGCGGCGGTCGGCCAGCGGGTGGAAAAGGGAGCGCCGCTGCTGATCCTCGAAGCGATGAAAATGGAGCACACGATCACCGCGCCGAAGAACGGTCGCGTACAGGCTTTCCGCTACGCAGCCGGCGAGCAGGTGGCCGATGGCGACGAACTGGTCGATTTCGAGGTGGAGCGATGAGCTTGCCGCAACGGGTGAAGCTGGTCGAGGTGGGGCCGCGCGATGGTTTGCAGAACGAGAAGCGGATCGTTCCGACGGCGGTCAAGATCGAACTGATCGAGCGACTGGCCGATTCCGGACTGTCGGTGATCGAGGCGACTTCCTTCGTGTCGCCGCAATGGGTGCCGCAGATGGCCGACAACTCCGAGGTCCTGCGTACGCTGCTGGCAAACCCGCGGCGGCCGGAAGTGTCGTATCCTGTACTGACGCCGAACCTCAGAGGTTTCGACGCTGCCGTCGAGGCAGGCGCAGAGGAGGTGGCGATCTTCGCAGCGGCTTCGGAAACCTTCTCGCAGAAGAACATCAACTGCAGTATCGCCGAGAGCCTGAAGCGCTTCGCCGCCGTGGCCGACGCCGCCAGCGCCCTCGAAATCCGGTTGCGCGGCTACGTCTCGTGCGTCGTCGCCTGTCCCTACGAGGGCGCTGTCGATCCGGAGAAAACGGCCTGGGTGGCGGAACGGCTGTTCGCCATGGGCTGCCACGAGATTTCGCTCGGCGATACCATCGGCGCCGGCACACCGGCATCGATCCGGCGGATGATCGAGGCGTGCGGAGCGGTCGTGCCGATCGACCGGCTGGCGGGCCACTATCATGACACCTACGGGATGGCGATCGCCAACATCTACGCATCGCTCGAACTCGGCATGGCGGTGTTCGACAGTTCGGTCGCCGGACTCGGCGGCTGCCCCTACGCCGTCGGCGCCAGCGGCAACGTGGCCAGCGAGGACGTGCTCTATCTGCTGCAGGGCCTGGGGATCGAATGCGGCGTCGAGATGGGAAAGCTGCTTGCCGCCGGCGAGTTCATTTCCGCTCACCTCGGGCGCGAACCGGCGTCGAAGGTGGCGCGCGCGCTGCTCGCCAGGCAGAGTGCCGGATGAGTACCACCAGTCCGGGAGGGCTACAGGTGCCGCAGCCGGTGGCATCGCCCTGCATCAATATCTGCCGGATGGACGAACAGACGGGACTGTGCCTGGGCTGCCTGCGGACGATCGGGGAGATCGCGATGTGGAGTCGGGCGACAGCCGATCAGCGCCTGCAGATCCTGCTGGCGATCGAGCGCCGCCGCGTCGAGCACGATCCGCTCGGCGGCGCCTGGGGGGGCGAGTTGCGTGGTGAGTGCGAGCGTTGACCATGAGCGAAACCGAGGACGAATACCTTTGCGTCGGCATCTGCATGCCAGACCCCGATTCCGGCTACTGCCTCGGCTGCGGCCGTCCGCCGCTGCCGGTTTCGCCGGCTCGCCAGGGGATCGTCGTCGAGGAAATGCGGCCGCAGAGAATTTGCGACGAACCGCCAGACGGCGATCCGCCGCACCGGAACTGATGCTTCCCGCGAGCCTGCTGGTCCTCGAGCGCGGCTGGCTGTCGTCGAACAACGTGCTCTTCCTCGAGGGCGGGCAGGCGGCGCTGATCGACAGCGGCTACGTGACGCACGCCGCCCAGACGGTCGCCCTGCTCGCAAGCGCGCTGGCCGGCCGGCGCCTGACCCGGCTGCTGAACACCCACTCGCATTCCGATCACATAGGCGGCAATGCCGCGCTGGCCGATGCCTTCGCTTGCCAGGTGATCGTTCCCCAAGGCATCGACGCGACGATTGCCGAGTGGGATCAGGAAGCGCTGCTGCTCTCGCCGCTGGGCCAGTCGGCGGCGCGCTTCCGCCACGATGCGACACTCGCCGCCGGCGAGGAAATCGAACTCGGTGGCCTCAACTGGCGCGCCATCGCGGTGCCCGGGCACGACATGGACGCGCTCGCCTTCCACAACCCGGAGCGTCGCCTGCTGATCTCGGGCGATGCCTTGTGGCGCAACGGCTTCGGCGTGATCTTTTCGGAACTGCTCGGGCACCCCGAGGACGGCGGCGGGCTGAAAGCTGCCCGCGACACGCTGGATACGCTCGCCCGCCTGCCGGTCGACGTGGTGATCCCGGGTCATGGCGCACCGTTCGTCGACGTCGATGATGCGTTCGAGCGCGCCTATCGGAAACTTGCCGCTTTCGAACAGGATGTCGAGTTGCTGGCGAGGCATGCGCTCAAGGTGATTCTCGCATTCGCCCTGCTCGAACGGAGGCAACTCCGGCGCGCCGATCTGCCCGATTTCCTTGCCGGGCTAAGCTTCTGCCGGAGCGTCAATGCGCGCTATCTGAACCACAGCAACGAGGAACTGGCGCGATGGCTGGCGCGGGACCTGATCCGGGTGGGAACGCTGCGCGAGGTCGATGGCGTGCTGCTGGCCGCCTAGCGGCAGTGTCCGGGAGTTCGTATCCCGACACACCGCATGGGAAACGCTGCACTTACAGGAAACCTCGCGCCCATTCACTGAACGTTCTTAACCAAAAGGCCACCACCACGGCTTTTTCTCTTCTTTACATCTCAACCAGCACTTCGCAAAATTGTCGCCAGCGGTGCCGGCACATTTGCTCTTGGCGTCGTCATCTAAGAGCAGGTTACACAAACGGTTGTCTGCTCGATACCAGAACCTGCAGTCTTCGACACACTCGTCGAAAGCGCTCGCGCCCGATCCCGCGCCACTGCCCCCACCCCCGCTTCCGCCATCGCTCCCGGCCCAAGGCGGCCGGTTGTCGCCCAGGAACCACGGCGGTCGGTCATCTCGCGGTGGAGGGTGAAAGTGGATGGGCGGTTGATCGTGAGTGTCGCTCGGGTCGGGCATTTCCATCTGTGGTGCGATCGGCTCGCCCGCAGCGGCTGCGAGTGGTGAAGCGCAGTGATGCCTGGTCGTCGGGTGGAGCGATGCACTCGCGGTGAACCCGGGTATACGCATCTCGGTCATTTCAGATCTCCCGGTTCCCGATCACGGCTAGAAGTCGAAGCACGGCGAAAGCTTGGTCACGAGGAACGGAAACTCCTCGCCAATGTCGACGCGAACCGAAAACTTCTCCGTGAAATCGGTGTTGCGATTGGTATACGAAAAGATGGCATCGACGATCCTGCGCGTACCGCTCAGCGCCGATGGACGCACTTCGACCCTGGTCAGCGAAAAGTCGCGGCCGAATTGTTCGGCGGCTTTCCAGTAGATCGCCGGATAGCGCATCGCGAGATAGTTCAAGGCACGGTGCTCGTCGCTCGCCCCGGCGTTGTCGGTCAGTTGCATGATGCGGTGGAACAGCTCCCTGGCCGCCGGTTCGAAGCGCTCGGCGAGCGCGGCCTCTGGGCGCGGAATGGCCTTGACCAGGGCGTCGCAGTCGAACGAATAGATCTGGTCGAAGGCCACCAGCGGGACCATCAGCCCGTTGCACATTTCCGGTGGTGCAATCGGACCGCGAACGCCGATCACGACGTCGATGTCGTTGGCGCTGCGATCCGGATGGATCGCGTCGACCAGCAGATCGATATCGGCGAGTGCGCGCGGTTGCAGCAGATAGGTCTCCAGCCCCTGGATGCGAAGGACCCAGCACAACTGACGAACCAGGTAGCGATTCTCGTGCTTCGAGAGAACGGTGTAGAAGGTCTGCTGATCCGTCTTGCCGGCGGTATCCGCCCGTCCGGCCGCCTGCGCGAATTCCTTTTCCGAGGACAACGTCGGGAAACGGGCCTCGACGCGCCCGACCGCATATACGTAAGAGGCTACCAATCGACCATTTGGACTGATGTCGGCAAGCTGCCCACAGCAGGCGGGTCCGTCTGCTGCCTGTGGTGCGATCGACCTCTCTGCGCCTGCCCCTCGTGAAAGTTCGCCGGAACGTGCGTCGCTTGCGCTGTCCGGCCAACCTGATGACGGAGTCTCCCGTTGTTCATCCATGCCTACCCTCCTTCGGTTGACAGACGGTTGCGTACGCTGAAAATGCCGGCTCGCAACCAAAGCCGTTCCTACCTGCCTTTCCGCGAGCCGGTGAAAGCGAGCCAGCGGTTGAGTACAATCGCACGGTGTTCGCAGTTGTCGCAAGCGGTCACGCCAAGGTACGAGGTCGCCCTTTTGACCACCTCGCCGAGGCCGACCGGCTCCTCGCCCATGAACCCCGGCAGACGTATCTGGTGGCGCGAAAACTCCTCCTTGTCGGCGGCTTCGCCGCCACTCGCCGATGACATTCAATTCACCTCCTCCCAGTTGCTGTCTGCAAGATTCGGTGGGCCGCAGCGGCGTCCAGTAGCGGTGGGACGACCGCAGGCCTGCGTGCGCCATGCGCATTGGCCAGCGCCAACTTGATCTCCGCTGCCGTCGCGGCGGGGAACTCGGAACAAAGGAGCGCAATCGCACCGGTCACGAAAGGCGTGGCCACACTCGTTCCGCCCAACTCCAGCGGCTGCCCTTGCGCCCCAAGACTCGTGATTGCTTGCCCCGGGGCAGCGAGGCCGCGCCTGCCGATCGAACTGCCGAGATTGGAATCGTTGGTCGGGTGTCCGCGCCGGTCGCAGGCTGCTACCGGCAGCACCCATGCGTGACGGGTGATCGGGGAGCTTCCGAGGGTGCCCTGATTCCCCGCGGCCGCGACCACCAGTACACCTCGCCGCAGTGCCTGATCAAGCGCGTTATCGAGCACCTGCTCGTCCCGTACGGACGCAGAAGCAACCGCGAGGCTCAGGTTCACCACTCTCGCACCTGCGTCGATGCACTCGATGATGGCTGCCGCGAGCTCCCAGGCCGCTGCTCGCGGCATCAATTCCGTTCCGCGAGGCGTCTCGGCAAAGATCGGGCGGACCAGCAGGATGCAGCCCGGACAAATGGCGGGGGCCGGCGAACCCCGCTTGCCGGCCAAGATTCCGGCGATGAAAGTCCCATGCAGGCAGGCGACACTGCTCGGCCGCGAGCATGCGCCGGCGAAGCTTCCAGAAAGCTCGCTGACGTTCTCGCTCACCAGGTCGGGATGGCGGGCGAGGACCGGACCATCAATCAGTCCGATCCTTACGCTGGACCTACCGGCGGTCCGCTCCATCAGGCTGCTGAGTCCCACCAGTTCCAAAGGAGTTACAGGCATCAGGCGCTACTCCTTGGCAATCCGTGCTCTTCCGGCACGGCCGAGCTTCCAGTGTCCGCAGCTCGGCAACAGGCCCTCGGCTCATAGCCAGCGAGACCATATCCGGCTCTCTCCGGTCCCCGGGATCTGCTGATGCATCCTGCAAGGCTGCAGCCGCCGGCCTCCAACAGTACGCCACCCTGCCCGCGAGCGTGCCGTGACTCGACCACTGGCTCCGCCTCTTTGTGGCAGGTTGCGCAGGCAAGCGCATCAGTATCTGACGTCTCAACAACGTGGTTCAGTCTAGCAGATGCTCATCGGTATTCAAGGAAGGTGGGACCTCGATCCCCGCCGCGCCTGTCCGCAAACGCTGCCCGCAAATGCTTGCTTGCAATTCTCGCCGGACTCGATTCTAATCAGGCCTTCGCTGTGATGACTTTCTGCCGACGACGATGCTCCATTCCGCCCGTTCCGTTGCTGCCCATTCCCGCGTCTCTGCCGAGCTGATTCCGGCCAGAGCCGCAAGTGCCGTCGCGCATGGTGAATTGGCGCTCGTCGTACGCCTGGTAGGCGTAGGACCCAACACACCGTCGAGGGCCGGAAACCGATAAGTCGCAACAGCCGACAGCAGATTCCAGAAACCCCCGCCGGTGTGAGCCGAGCGGGGGTTTCGCTTTTTCCGACCAAGGCCTGGTGACAGGCGGCAGCTCTTCCTGAGGAGAATATCTTGTCCAGACAACCCCCTGAAACCCTGACCGGAGCCCAGATCGTCGTTCGCCTGCTCGAACGGCAGGGCGTCCGTACGCTGGCCGGCATCCCCGGCGGCGCCATCCTGCCGATTTACGATGCCCTGTCGAAGTCGTCGCAGATCCATCACGTGCTGGCGCGGCACGAACAGGGCGGTGGTTTCATTGCCCAGGGAATGGCGCGCGCGACCGGCGTGCCGGCGGTCTGCATGGCGTCTTCGGGTCCCGGAGCGACCAATCTGCTGACCGCGATTGCCGACGCCAAGCTCGACTCGATTCCCCTGGTGGCGATCACCGGGCAGGTGCCCAAGGCGATGATCGGGACCGATGCCTTTCAGGAAGTCGATACCTACGGCCTGAGCATTCCAATCACCAAGCACAATTTCCTGGTCGGTTCGGCCGACGAACTGACGAGCGTCATCCCGCGCGCCTTTCGCATCGCCGCTTCCGGGCGTCCCGGGCCGGTGCTGGTCGACATTCCGAAGGACGTGCAGAATCAGCTCGTCGAGATCGACGAATGGCCCGATCCCGGTGGCGCGGATCCCGTTCCGGCGCCGGCCGCTGATCGGATCGCGCAGGCGGCGGCGATGATCGACCAGGCAGCGCGGCCGATTCTCTACCTGGGCGGCGGCGTCGTGCATTCCGGAGCTGCTGCCGCCGCCGTGGCGCTCGCCGAAAAGGCTGGTCTGCCGACCGTGATGACCTTGATGGCGCTCGGCGCGATGCCGGTCGACCACGCCCTGTCGCTGGGCATGCTCGGCATGCACGGAGCGCGCTGCACCAACCTGGCTCTCGACGAGTGCGACCTGCTGATCGCTGTCGGCGCCCGCTTCGACGACCGCGCGACCGGCAAGGTGGCCGGCTTCTGCCCGCAGGCGAAGATCATCCACATCGACATCGATCCCTCCGAGCTCGACAAGATCAAGACTGCGCACGTCGGCATCGCCGGTGACGTCGGCGCGACACTGCAGATGCTGCTGCCGGCGATCGCGACGAGCAAGCGCAGCGACTGGCTGGCGCGCGTCGCCAGCCTGAAGGCGCGGCATCCGCTGCGCATGCCGGGAATCGACGACCCGCGCACACCGTATGGCCTGATCCGTGCGGTGGCCGATTGCCTCGACGACGAGGCGACGATCACCACCGACGTCGGCCAGCACCAGATGTGGGTCGCGCAGGCGTATCCGCTGCGCCGGCCGCGGCAGTGGCTGACCTCGGGCGGCCTCGGCACGATGGGCTTCGGCGTGCCCGCAGCGATTGGCGCGGCCCTCGCCGAGCCACAGCGGACGGTGGTCTGTTTCACCGGCGACGGGAGCATCCTGATGAACGTGCAGGAACTCGTGACCGCGGCCGAAGAGGGCGTCAATGTCAAGATCGTGTTGATGAACAACGCCTCGCTGGGCCTGGTTTTCCAGCAGCAGACGCTGTTCTATGGCGAGCGCATCTATGCCTCGCAGTTCAAGGGCATGCCCGATTTCATCCGGGTCGCCGAGGGCTTCGGCGTTGCCGCGGTCGATCTCGACCGCCAGAGCGATCCGTTGGCAGCACTGGCCAGCGCCCTGGCGACGCGAGGCCCGCAGTTGATCCACGCCAGCATTGCGCTGCACGAACAGGTATTGCCGATGGTGCCGCCGGGCGCGGCCAACAAGGAAATGATCGGAGGCTGAGCGATGAACTCGATTTCAGGAACGGAGAATCAGGCAGTGTCGCGCACCGTGCTCGAACTGGACGTCAATAACCACCCGGGAGTCATGTCGCACGTCGTCGGCCTGTTCTCCCGACGCGCGTACAACGTCGAAGGAATTCTCGTGATGCCGGTCGGCAACGGCGAGACCAGCCGTATCTGGCTGCTGGTCAACGAGGACGAGCGTCTGGAGCAGATGGTCAGGCAGGTCGAGAAACTCGAGGACGTGCTCACCGTGCACCGGCACGGTGCCGAGCACGAGGTGTTCGTGCGGCTGGAGGAATTCTTCCGCTGAACCCGGTTTTCGTGCGCCGGTTCGGCAGGCGGCGATTCTCCGGGCGCCTCTCCCCTCGACGGATTCAGCGCCCGTCTGCCGGGACGCCGGTCTCTTCCCAGGGCAGATTCCGGGTCAGCAGAACGTTCAGCAGATTGTCCTGAAAGTTGATGTTGCCGGTGAGTTGGTCGTGCTCCTCGCAGAGGAAGAAGAAGTAGGCGATCGGCATGACGCTTTCCTCATGCTGCGGCGCGGTCGGATCGAGCGTCCCGCGCGCCAGCAGCGAGGGCTTGGTGACGCGGCCGTCACCGGGTTCGAGCATGACCTGTTCCAGCGCCGCCGCCGCAGTGCGGTCGGCGACGTCGGCCGCGTGCAGGCGAGTGCGCAGCACGCCGCTTTCGTCCTCGAGCGCGATGCGCGCCGGCGTCAGGGCGCAGTCACCACCGAAGAGGACGTAGCGGATCGGCGTTGCCGGCTCGGGGGTCGACAGCATCCACAGGAATCGCCGCGCGCGCTCGAGGCGGAAGGCGAAATACCGCTGCAAGGCAAAGCGACGCGCCTCGCCATCGGCGCCGTAGCGCGCGTCGATGCGCGCTGCCGCGGCAGGATCGAATACGCTCCAGCCGTAACGTTGCCAGGTGTCGGCATCGAACAGGTCGTCGGCCAGCGCTTCCCCTTTCGCGTTGATCAGCCAGTCGGCGAGTGGATGTGGAAAGAGCTGATAGCCACTCGGCATGGTCGCCAGCAGTTCGGGGAGCATGCGCCGGAATCCGATCGGCTCGCCCTCGATGTACGCGTGCAAGGCCGACACTGCTCCGAAGTTCGGCGTGCCGAGAAGGATCAGCTTGCGCACACGCTGGGCGCCGTACAGCGTGATCAGCGAGGGATTGCCATCGAGCACGTCGACCGGGCCAAAGCGAAGGTAGTAGCGGGCGACCAGTCCGCCCATGCTGTGCGCGACGATATCGACGCGCAGTTCGGGGTCGCCGTAGTCCTCGCGGATGGTGTCGATCAGCCGTTCGAGTCCCTTGGCCTGTTCCACGTTGTCCTGTCGCCAGTCGTACGGGAACAGGTAATAGAGGCGCTGTCCCTTCTTCGGTCGCATTCCCGGGGTCGCCCGCTCGTAGCCACCGAAGCGGACCAGCATGTCGACGATCGGGCGATAGAAATCCTTGCCGAGGACTGCCTCGGCGATGTCGAATGCCTCGAGGTCGTCCGCTCTTGCCTGCAGGGTTGCAGGATCGAAATCGAGCGCGAGATCGCTGTAGTCGTCGAACAGAATGCGATCCCACGTCCCCGGCCAGACTTCGACGCCGGTCGAACGACGACGGAGTTTCGAGCCGAACAGACCGGGAATCAGGATCACCGGAGTTTCGTCGGGTGAGACCGAGGCAACGCGATACATGCGCGCAAGATCGGGTCGCGACGGCATGCTGCAGGCAGTGAGCAGCAGGGCGAGCACGCAGACGCGAACGAAGGGAAAATCCATGCAAGCGCTTCCGGCAGAAGGGACGACAGGGACGCCGCACCAGCGGAGGATCATAGGCGAAGTCCGGGCGACGGGCCATACTCCTTGCCGTGCAACGGTGGATTGACGGCGGCTGGCATGCTCGGACATACTTTGCCAGGTGGCGGCGGCGCTTCCGCGAGGCGCGCGCAGTGCGGCCCACGTGCTGGTGTGCCGACTCGCGCGGATTGAGGGGAACCGGCTTTTGCGCAGCGAAACGGAGGGCGACGAAGATGCCGACACATAGCCGCTACTTTGCCTGGCTCATCCGTCATGCCCTCGTGACCTTTGCCCTGATGACCATGGCTTTCGTCGTCTTCGGCATGCTGACGCTGGACCTGGTCAAGTACGTCGCTGCCAACGCCAGTTTTCTGCTCGAGTACGGCGTGGTCGCCTTGTTCGACGGTGGCCTCCTGCAATTCGCCGAGCTCTGGCTGGAGGCATTGCTCGCCCTCGGCGCCTATCTCGTCTTCAAGCTGTGCGAGCAGGCGCTGCTGCAGCGGATGATCAACGCGCAGTACAGCCGGCGCGACAGCGAGGGTGGTGACCCGCGCGACTAGCTCGACGCCGCAGCGTCGCGGCTGATCCGGTGGCCAGGCCGGCAGGATTTCGGCGCCGGCAGCGCGACAGGGAACCGGAAGCGAATTGACCTTGTCTCGCAGTCGACCTGCTCTGCCTGTAAGGATTTCGTCGAGCAGGCGACAAACGCTGCAGGAAGGAACGGAATTCCTCGTCACCAGGCAGCGGACAACAAGTGTAAGGATCGCTGTCTCGTTCCGACCAAGCAGCGGGAGGTCTTTCCCGCCAGTCCATCCTCAGATCAACGTCACACCGTAAGGAGAATACCCATGACCAAGACCCTCAACCATACCGTTGCCACCGCCGCGATCGCCTCGCTGCTCGCCCTGGGCGCCACCGGCACCGCCGTCGCCGCAGACAAGGAGAAGTGTTACGGCATCGCCAAGGCCGGCCAGAACGACTGCGGCGGCAAGTATGCCAAGCATGCCTGTGCCGGACAGTCGAAAGTCGACAACGACCCGAATTCCTGGAAGTACGTCGAGAAGGGCAGTTGCGAGAAAATGGGCGGCAAGCTCCAGGCCGCCGGCGAAGCCATGAAGGACAAGAAGGGCTGAGACCCGCGAACCAACCGGAGCCAGCCATGTCGCCCCCCGTCCACACGACACTGCCGCTGCAGGCCGGTATCGGCCTGCGCGCCCCGCACCACGCCGAAGTGCTTGCACGGCGGCCCGCGGTCGGCTGGCTCGAAGTCCACTCGGAGAATTTCTTCGCCGGCGGCGGCCCCGCCCTGCACCTGCTGGAGAATCTCCGCCGCGATTATCCATTGAGCCTGCACGGAGTCGGTTCGTCGCTCGGATCGGGCGACGCTGCCGACCGGCACCTCGCAAAGCTCAAAGCGCTGGTCGACCGGATCGATCCGGCGGCGGTATCCGAACACCTGTGCTGGTCGTCGGTGGATGGCCGGCACTTCAACGACCTGCTGCCGCTGCCCTACGTCGAGGAGTCGCTGGACGTCGTCTGCGAGCGCGTGGACGCGCTCCAGAATGTGCTGCGGCGGACCATCCTGGTCGAGAACATCGCGAGCTACGTCGCCTTTGCCGATTCGACGATTCCCGAATGGGAATTCGTCGCCGAGGTGGCCCGGCGTACCGGTTGCGGCATCCTGCTCGACGTCAACAATGTCCATGTGTCGGCGTCCAACCATGGTTTCGACGCGCGTCGCTACCTCGATGCCATGCCGCGCGCCGCGGTCGGAGAAATCCACCTGGCCGGCTACGACGACTGCGACGACTTCCTCATCGATACGCACGGGCGGCCGGTACAGCCGCCGGTCTGGCAACTGTACGAGGCTGCACTGGCGCGCTTCGGCCCGCGTCCGACGCTGATCGAGTGGGATACCGACGTGCCGCCGCTGGCAGTCCTGCTGGCCGAGGCGGCGCGAGCCGAAAGCCGTCTGCGGGGGGCGCATGTCCGCGCGGCCTGAGGCGATCGACCTGCTGGCGACGGCGCGCGAGTTCGCTGCCGCCATTCTCGGCGGTCCGGAGGCGGCGACGCCGCTGCTCGATCGTCTGCACGGCACGCATCGGCAGAACCTGAACCGGCTTGCCGCTTACCATCGCAACGTCGTCGGCAACCGTATCGCCGCTTTGCGTTCGACGTATCCGAAAGTCGTCGAGCAACTCACGGCAAATGGTGGCGAAGAGGCGTTCGCAGGTCTCGCGCGCGATTTCGCGCTGTCCCACGACGCCACGTCGGGTGACCTCAACGAATATGGCGAGGATTTCGCCGACTGGCTTTCGGGTACGGCCGCCGCCGACACGCTGCCCTGGCTGCCCGACCTGGCGCAGCTCGAATGGGACGCGCAGACTGCCTGGTACGCGGCCGATTGTCCGCCGCTGGACTTCGCTGCCCTGGCCGCGGTTCCCGCCGAACTGCACCGGCGCCTGCGCTTCCGGCTGGCCCCCGCGTTCCACGCGCGCTCGTCGGCGTGGCCGCTCGCCGAGCTTTGGTCCGGGAGCGCGTTGGCCATCGTGCCGCAGCAGCAATGGCTGTGGATCGTTCGCCCCGGCGACCTCGTTCACGTCGTAGCCGTCAGCGCGGCGGACTTCGCCTTCATCGCCGAACTGGCCAATCAGGCGACCCTGGCCGAAGCCATCGCAACCACTGTGCGCAGGCACGAAAACTTCGACGTTGGCCATGCCCTGGTCCGCGCCGCTGGACTCGGCCTGCTCGCGGGATTTCATCTATCAGGAGAATCCCCATGAATCCGATCCTGCAAGCCGATTCTGCCGACCGTGTACAGGGCGGGGAAAGCATCGTGAAACGCCTGACCAGCCTTGCCCGGGAGGTCATCGACCGCATCGAGCGTTGGCTCACTCCGCTTTTCGACCTCGCCATCCGCCTTTACGTCGGCTGGCAGTTCGTCAAGTCGGGTTGGTTGAAAGTCAGCGACTGGGAGTCGACGATAGCGCTGTTCGAAAACGAGTACCATGTCCCACTGCTCTCGCCGCAACTGGCGGCGGTCATGGGCAGCGCAGGCGAACTGCTGCTGCCGGTACTGCTCTGCCTCGGCCTAGCCGGTCGCTTCGGTGCCGCCGGGCTGTTCGTGGTCAATGCCGTCGCCGTAGTTTCCTACCCGGATCTCTCCGAACTCGCTTACGCCGATCACCTACTCTGGGGTTGCCTGCTGCTGGTCACGGTATTCCACGGACCCGGTCGGCTGTCGCTCGACCACTGGTTGCAGGCACGCTGGTGGCGCTGAGGGGCGTATCGACAAGCGAGGCGTGCGTGACGACTCACGTCGGCCGCTTCTGCAGGGCTTGCTGTCGGATCAGCGCGCGCGCTGCTTGGGATCGAAGCGCACGATCTCCCGCCCGTCGGCGGCTTTTTTCGGCTGTGCCTTCCAGGCGTGTCCATAGACGACTTCGATCGTCGCCGGCAGGCGGCCATCACGGATCAGCCGGTCGTACGCCGCCCGCGCTTCGCTCCATGCGGCACGGCCCGTCAGGCCATGCCTGCGGCAGCGCATCGCACAGCTCGAGCCGCTGCGGCGGAGATCGGCGAACAGGTCGTCCAGCCTGGCGTAGGTCAGCGTGAGCACCTCGGCATCCATCACCGGGTCGGCGAAGCCGCAATGGAGGAGCATGTCGCCGTAGTCGTGCATGTCGGTGAAGCGCTGGGTGTGGGCATGGCCGTCGTCGAAGCTGGCGCGCAGTTCCTTGAGGGTATCGGGCCCCAGGGTCGAGAACATCAGCAGCCCGTCGACTGCGAGCAGCCGATGCATTTCTCGGAACGCAAGCAGCGGATCGTCGAGCCAGTGCAGCATCAGGTTCGACCAGAGCAGGCCGATCGACTGGGACGCGAGCGGCAGCGAAGCTGCGTCGGCCGCCAGCAGCGCCGGCCGGTTGCCGCGCAGAAACGGCAGCAGCCAGCGCAGGCGCGAGCGTTGCACCTGGCCGGCGCGCAGCATCGGCTCGCTCAGATCGACTCCGATCAGCGATGCCGCGGGATAACGCTGGTGCAGCGCAGCGAAACTGGCGCCGGTGCCGCATCCGAGATCGAGCACGCGCTGCGGCTCGATCCGCACGTAATCGAGCCGCTCGAGCATGCGCTTGCCGATTTCCCGCTGCACCGCAGCAGCCTCGTCGTAGGTCGCCGCCGCACGGGCGAAATTGCGGCGGACCTGGCGCTGCTCGACGGACTGTGCCGCGGCCTTCATCGGCGACGGCAAGATTCAATGTGAAAGTCGCGTCAGCGACTCACGAATCTCCCCTCTCCCCGTTGTGGGAGAGGGGTCGGGGGAGAGGGAAGCGGTCATGGCTTTCCTGATTGTGGGTGTCTGAAACAGCCATGACCGTTAGATCGGCCGCAACCCCAGCTTCGCGAACAGCGTTTCGTCACGATCGGCTTCCGGATTGCCGGTGGTCAGCAGCTTGTCGCCGTAGAAGATCGAATTGGCTCCCGCCAGGAAACACAGCGCCTGCAGTTCTTCACTCATCTCCTGCCGGCCGGCAGAGAGCCGCACGAAACTTCGCGGCATGGTGATGCGCGCCGCAGCGATGGTGCGCACGAACTCGAAGTGGTCGATCGGCGCGACATTGGCCAGAGGCGTTCCGGGAATCGGGACGAGATTGTTGATCGGTACCGATTCCGGCGGCGGATCGAGGTTGGCGAGCTGGGTGATCAGGGCCGCGCGGTTCCTGCGCGATTCGCCCATGCCGATGATTCCGCCCGAGCAGACCATGATGCCCGCTTCGCGCACCTGGCCTAGGGTATCGATGCGGTCGGCGTGCTTGTGCGTGGTGATCACCTGTCCGTAGAACGACGCGTCGGTGTCCAGATTGTGGTTGTAGTAGTCGAGTCCCGCTTCCTTGAGCTGGTCCGCCTGACCATCCTTGAGCATGCCCAGGGTGACACAGGTCTGCAGGCCCAGCCCCTTGACGGCGCGAATCATTTCGGTGACTTTCTCGAGATCCCTGTCTTTCGGGCCTCGCCAGGCAGCACCCATGCAGAAGCGCGAGGCGCCCCGATCCTTGGCCGCCTGCGCCGCGGCGACCACTTCATCGAGCGGCAGCAAGGATTCGCGTTCCGTCTCGGTGTGGTAGCGTGCAGCCTGCGAACAGTAGCCGCAGTCCTCCGAGCAGCCGCCGGTCTTGACGGAGAGCAGCGTCGAGCGTTGAATTTCGTTGGCGTCGAAATGCTGGCGGTGTACCTGTTGCGCACGGAAAATCAGGTCCATCAAGGGCAGCTGGTAAAGCGCCTCGACTTCGGCGACGATCCACCGGCCGCGGCTGGCTGGCGCCGCGTCATCGGGAGTGAGCGTGGCGGCTTGAGGAATTGCATTCATGGGATGTGAACCTAAGGGTTGGGGTGGGCCCGCCGGCGGATATCGGCAACGAGCATGGCAAGAGTCTCCATCTTAACGCAAACCGCCGGATTGGTCCGCAGATCGTTCGCCGCCCTGTTGGCGCAGGACTGTCTGCTGTGCGGCGCGGAGAGCGCAGCGAGCCTCCTCTGTGCGGCCTGTCAGGAGGACTTGCCGCGCCTTCCCGACACCCGTTGTCCTTGCTGTGCGCTGCCGACGCCGCGCGGCGAAGTCTGCGGCCAGTGCCTCGCGCGGCCACCGCACTACGATTCCACCGTCGCCGCGTTTCGCTACTCGTTCCCGATCGACAAGCTCGTGCAGTCGTTCAAGTACGGTCATCGCCTGGCACTCGGCGGCTACTTCGGTCGCCAGCTTGCCGCCATCGCTGATGGCGGCCTCGGGGCGGATCTGATCGTGCCCCTGCCGCTGCACCCCGTGCGCTTGCGTGAACGCGGCTTCAATCAGGCGCTCGAGTTGGCCCGTCCACTCTCCAGGGCATGGCGAATCCCGATCGATGCGCGCAGTTGCCGCCGCATCCGCCACACTGCGGCGCAGGCGGACCTGCCGTGGCGGGAAAGAGCGCGCAACGTGCGCGGAGCGTTCGACTGCGCGTCCGATTTCACCGGCAAGCGCCTGCTGCTGATCGACGACGTGATGACGACCGGCTCCTCTCTCGACGAACTGGCGAGGACGGTGAAACTGCACGGTGCCGCAGAGGTCATGCTGCTCGTCGTAGCGCGCGCCCTGCCCAACTGACGGCGAACACAACTGCTCAGACGTGTTCGAATTCGGCGATGTCTGCGCTCGGGCTACCGGCAGAGGCGGCGAAGGAAATCACCCCGCTGCCCCGCAGGACGAATTCCTCGTGCCGGACAAAAAGCTCGGATTCGCCGTGAACGGTGACGAAGGTGCCATTGGTGCTGACGTCCTTGAGCACGAACTGGTCGCCCCGCCGCTCGATCAGCGCATGCTGTCGCGATGCGCGACGGTCGCGGACGATGATCTCGCAGTCCCCGTCCCGTCCCATGTGCAGACTTTGCCGGTGCTTGTCGAGCAGCTTCACCGAGCGTCCGTAGCGCACGCACAGTCGCAGCTCGCGCTCCTTGACCGCGGTGGGCACCTCGACGACCGGCCGTGCGGGCTCGGGCCGGTGCTCATGCCAAAGTACTTCAAAAATCTGTTGTTCGCCAGCACGGTTGGCAGCTGGTCCGTTCGCCAGTGGCCGCGTCGATTCCCGCAGACTCGGCGAGAGCAGTGTCCGCGTTTCGTGGTTGGTCAGAATCTGTCCGGCGCCAGCCAGTCCCGCCAGGCACTCGGCGGTGTTCACACAGTCGCCGATGAACTCGCCGCCCGCCTCGACCACAGGGCCGTGATGGAAACCGATCCGGATCGCCAGCTGAACGCCGGAAATCGGCGGCAGGTCGGCTATCCGCCGCTGCATGGCGATCGCCGCCTGGCACGCATCGTTGACGTTGTCGAAAATCGCCATGACGTCATGCCGGCCGCTGCGGACGATTCGCCCGTGAAAACCGTCGATGCCCCGGCTCATGCGCTTCAGGCAGCGCTCCACCGCGTGCAGCGCCTCGGTTCCCCCAAGCTTCTCGAACAGTCGCGAACTCCCGGCAACTGCCGCCAGCACTACCGACTGCATTTCTTCTCTGCCGCTCATGGCGTCACCACCTCCAGCGGCATCACTGCCGACGGTCGTTGCAGCGCAGGCAGCGATGGCTCATCGAACAGTTCGTCGCCACCACCCATTGCGCTCGGGCCGCTACGCGGACGCAGCCCCTTGAAATCGAACAAGGCGTGGTCGGCGAGGTGCGAGGGGACAACCTTCTGCAACGCCGAGAAAACCGACTCGCTGCGTCCCGGGTAACGCTGGTCCCAGTCGGCCATCATTTCCCGGATCTTCTGGCGCTGCAGATTCTGCTGCGAGCCGCAGAGATTGCAGGGAATGATCGGGTAAGCCATGCCGCGTGCAAAGCGCGCGATGTCCGCTTCGCTGCAGTACGCCAGCGGTCTGATCACGACATGCGCGCCGTCGTCGGTCACCAGTTTCGGCGGCATCGCCTTGAGCCGCCCACCAAACAGGAGATTGAGAAAGAAGGTGTGGACAATGTCGTCGAGATGGTGGCCGAGCGCGATCTTGTTTGCCCCGAGTTCTTTCGCGGTACGATAGATGACGCCACGGCGCAGGCGGGAGCACAGGGAGCAAGTGGTCTTGCCCTCCGGAACCTTGCTCCTGACCACGGCGTAGGTGTCCTGTTCGACGATCCGGTAGTCGACGCCGATTGCTGTCAGGTAGGTCGGCAGCACTTCCGCCGGGAAACCCGGCTGCTTCTGGTCGAGGTTCATCGCGATCAGGCGAAAGTCGACCGGCGAGCGTTCGCGCAGGGCCATCAGCAGCGACAGCAGCGTGTAGGAGTCCTTGCCGCCGGAAATGCAGACGAGAATGGTGTCGCCGTCCTCGATCATGCGGTAGTCGGCGATCGCCTTGCCGGCCTTGCTTTCCAGGCGTTTCTGCAGGCGCAGCAGGGTGTTCGACAGTTTCAAGGGGGGTCTCTCCAGTGGCCGGACCGATTACAGGTGCGCGCTACGACCGCCATCGACGTTGATCACTTGCCCGGTCACGTAGGTCGCTTCCTCGAGCAGGTAGTGTACCGCTCGCGCGACGTCGTGCGGGCAGCCCGCGCGCTTGAGCAGGGTGTGTTCGACGATCGCCGCTCGCTCGGCGTCGTCGAATATCTCTCCTTCCGGCCACAGGATCGGCCCGGGGGCAACCGCGTTCACGCGCACCCGTGGTCCCAGTTCGATCGCCAGCGCCCGCGTCAGGCCCAGCAGGCCGGCTTTCGCCGCACAGTACAGCGGATAGCCGGCGAGCGGACGTTCCGCATGGATGTCGGTGACATTAACCACGGCGCCACGTGCCGCCAGCAAATGCGGCGCAGCCGCCTGGGTCAGGAACAGCGGTGCCTTGAGGTTGCTGCCGATGAGATCGTCCCACGCCGCCTGGCCGATGCTGCCCAGCGGCGTGGCGAAGAAGCTCGATGCGTTGTTTACCAGGGCGTCGAGGCGACCGAAACGATCGACCGTCCCGGCTACCAGCCGGGGCAGAGTGTCCACATCCCGCAAGTCGGCCTGCAGGCATGCTGCCGAAGCAGATCTGCGGGCGTTCAGTTCGGCTACCAGGGCCTCCGCAGACGCCGACGCCCGATGATAGTGCACCATGATGCTGGCTCCCGTGGCGTGCATTTCGCGCACGATCGCGCTGCCCAGCCGCCGCGCAGCGCCGGTGACCAAGATCGTTTTTCGGCTCATCCCGGGTTTTCGGCAAACATCCTCAACGGTCTGATTTTAGCGGATTCCTGCCTCTGCTTCCGGAAAATCCGCGCATTTCGCCGTGGCGGCGGTAAACTGCGCAACTCGACGGTCGGGAAGAGATGCATGAGCAAGCTGGACACCCCACTCGATGCCGAACATCTGGCGAAGCTTGCCGAGCGCGTCGCTCGGCTTCCGGCTGCCGACGCCGAGTGGGTGGGAATCCTGCTGGAAGAAGTGCTGCGCGCGCGCGCTCACGAAGCGGCATTGCTCGCTGGTCGGCTGAGCGGTGGTCAGGGGCGCGCTCAGCTCGATGGCGAACTCGACGATGAATCGGCGCAACTCATTCTCGACACGGCGGCATGGCTGAAAGCGCTGTGGAACGACGGCTACATGGGAGCTGGCAACTTCCGCTCGTCACCACGTTCGGACTTTCCGACAATCGACCTCGAAGACGTACGCAAATCATCGCTTTTTGCCCGTATTCGCCAGGGCAAGTGCGCCCTCCCCTTCGCTCCGCCGACCCGGCACGGTTTGCCCTGGCACGAGTTGCTCGACGGTGAGACGCATGCGGTCGAGGCGGAGATCCTTCACGACGAAACCGGCGTGCCGCTAGCGGCGATCATCGAAGCATGTGCCGAGTGGCAAGTCGTCGCCGAACGAATTCCGGATCGGCAATACCTGGTCCAGCATCAGGGCAAGGGCCCGGTCTATCGACTTTGTCTGGACGGTAGCGGTGCTGGCGAACTGCGTCGCGAGCCACCCGCGTTGACCAGTACCATCGCCTTGCACGGGCGTGAAGGCTTTCACGGATACACTCTGGAATGGCGCGCCGACGACGGTCGCACGCAGTTGGTACCCTTGCGCGCAGCGACCTGGGAGCGCGCCGAATCCGAGGCCGAGCACTGGTTGGCGAAGAGGCACCCGGAAATGTACGGGCGGGTCCGCTTCGAACTGCGGGACGAGTAAGCGCGAGCGGCCGTCATGCTGACCGATGGCCGCCGAGCGGCAGCGCCACTGCCTGCAGCGAGTGCCGACGCGCTCGCCAGCAGTTCGGCACTGAGCAGCCACATTGCCGCCTGTATCGCGGCTGCTGGCGGCTGGATCGGCTTCGACCGCTTCATGGAGCTCGCGCTGTACGCGCCGGGGATGGGCTATTATGCTGGCGGCGCGGACAAGTTCGGTAGCGCGGGAGACTTCGTCACCGCGCCGGAACTGGGCCCGGTTTTCGCCCGGACTGTGGTTGCGCAGGTTGCACAGTTGCTCGCCGTCAGCGCGCCAAATGTGATCGAGGCAGGCGCCGGGAGCGGAAGGCTTGCCGCCGATCTGCTGCTCGAACTCGAAGCACGCGGCCAACTTCCCGACCGCTATGGCATCCTTGAACTCTCCGGCGAATTGCGGGCGCGACAGCGGGCGACGATCGGCCTGCAGGCACCGCGTCTGCTGCCGCGAGTGCACTGGCTGGAACACTTGCCCGAGCGTTTCGACGGACTGGTGCTGGCCAACGAAGTGCTCGATGCGATGCCCGTGCATCTGGTGGTCTGGAACGCGGATGCGATCTGCGAGCGCGGGGTTGGCGTCGAAGATGGCCGGTTCGTCTGGTGCGATCGCGTCGCCGACGGCTGCCTGCGCGAGCGCGCGCTGGCGCTGGCCAGCGACCATGCGCTGCCCCCCGGCTATTTGAGCGAAGTCTCGTTGCTGGCGCCGGCCTGGGTGGCGCAATGGGCATCGATTCTCGGGCGTGGCGCACTGCTGCTGATCGACTATGGCTTTCCCCGCCGCGAGTACTACCACGCGCAGCGCGACACCGGTACGCTGATGTGCCACTATCGCCAGCATGCGCACGGCGAGCCCTTCTACTTGCCGGGCCTGCAGGACATCACGGCGCACGTCGACTTCACGGCGCTAGCCGAGGCCGGTTGCGCTGCCGGTCTGGACCTCCTGGGCTACACCACGCAGGCGAGCTTTCTGTTCAATTGCGGGTTGACCGAGGTTCTGGCGAGAACGCCGGCGAGCGATCCCCGGCGCTACCTGCCGCTGGCCAGCGCGGCGCAGAAGCTGGTTTCACCCGCGGAGATGGGCGAGCTTTTCAAGGTGATGGCCCTCGGCAAGGGAATCGACGAGCCGCTGATCGGCTTCGTCCGCGGCGACCGCAGCGTGACGCTGTAGCACGGACTACGTGTCCTCGTCGAGCGAGCCGCAGCAGGGGCCGAAGACCCGGCAGCGTCGCTTGGCGACTGTCACCACCAAACAAGCGGACCGTACTCAGTCCGTGGGCGTCGAGAGCGCGTTCTTGACCGCCGCAACTCTCGCCTCGTGCAGGCGCGCGGCGATCTGGCCGCGATCGCCACAGGAGCGCGCGATCGCCGCCGCATCGACCGCGCGCAGCGCTGCCAGTGCCTGGCGGAAGAGCTGCGGCGCCGGATAGGGGACTTCCTGCCAGCCCTGGCGACCGTGGAAGTCGCAGGCACAAGCGTCCAGCAACTGTTCGAAGCGGTGTGGGCGACGCAGGGCGTCGGTGCCTGCCAGCAGCCTGACGATCGTCGCCGCCGTCAGCTCCGGGCCGCGATGCACGTCGCCATGGTAACGCGCCACCAGCAGAGCCAGATCGCGGCATTCGACCGGTACCTTGAGGCGGGCGCAGACTGCGCCGGCCAGTTCGACACTGCGCGCTTCATGCCCGGGATGACGCGGCAGGTCGGCGGCGGGCGTGCTGCCCTTGCCGAGATCGTGCAAAAGGGCTGCCCAGCGCACGGGCAGCGGGCAGGCGCGCCGGGCCGACTGATCGACGACCATCATCACGTGTATTCCCGTGTCCACTTCCGGGTGACAGTCGGCGCGCTGCGGGACGCCGAACAGGCGGTCCACCTCGGGCAGCAGCCGGGCCAGCGCGCCACCTTCGCGCAGGGCTTCGAACATCCGCGACGGCCGGTCTTCCAGCAGACCCCGGGCCAGTTCCTGCCAGACACGTTCGGCTACCAGATGGTCGACTTCGCCGGCGGCGACCATGTTGCGGATCAGCGCCACGGTTTCGGGCGCCACCGTAAAATCGGGAAAGCGCGCGGCGAAACGGGCCAGCCGCAGGACGCGTACCGGGTCTTCGGCGAATGCCGGGCCGACATGCCGCAGGACGCGCGCGGCGAGATCGCCGATCCCGCCATGGGGATCGATCAGCGAACCGTCGTCGGCGCGTGCGATGGCGTTGATCGTCAGATCGCGGCGCGCGAGGTCTTCGCTCAGCGTGACCTCGGGCGTGGCATGGAAGGCGAAACCCTGGTAGCCGCGACCGGTCTTGCGCTCGGTGCGCGCCAACGCGTATTCCTCGTGCGATCGCGGATGCAGGAACACCGGGAAATCCTTGCCTACCGGCTTGAATCCGCGTGCCAGCATTTCCTCGGGCGTAGCGCCGACGACCACATGATCGCGATCCTTCACCGGCAAACCGAGCAGTTCGTCGCGAATCGCTCCGCCGACCGTGAAAATACGCATGCTGGTCGCGACCAGCGCCTATTGCGCCTCGGCCAATGCCCCGGCCTGCCACTCGCGCATCGCCGGCAGGGCCAGCATGCTTTCGACCCAGGCCTGCGAAGCGGCGGGCAGATCGACTGCGTAGCTGACGAAACGCCAGGCCACCGGCGCGTACATCGCGTCGGCAATCGAGAACGTGCCGAACAGGAAGGGCCCGCGGGTGGCAAAGCGGTTGCGTGCCGATTCCCAGATGTCGACGATGCGGCGGATGTCGGCCGCAGTTTCCGGACTGATCGCCTGGCGCGGTTTGCGCGCGCGAATGTCCATCGGCAGATTCTGACGCAGCGACACGAATCCCGAGTGCATTTCGGCGCTCAGCGATCGTGCCTCGGCGCGCAGCGCGCGCTCGGCAGGCCACAAGGCAGGTGCCAGCTCGGCGAGATATTCGCAGATCGCCAGCGAATCCCAGATCAGCAGGCGCTCAGCGCCGTCGTCGTCGATCAGGCAAGGCACCTTGCCCGAAGGCGAATGGCGGCGAATCTGTTCCCGCGTATCGGCGCGGTCGAGACGAATCGACACCTCGGCGAACGGCAGATCCGCCTGCTTGGCCGCCAGCCAGGGCCGCAGCGACCAGGAAGAAAAATTACGGTCGCCGATGACGAGGGTCAGCATGCCGACGAGTGCTTTCGCTCAGCGGCCGGCACGATAGCGGAAGCGGTCGAGGCGAGCCTGCGGCAATTCGACCGCCGAGAGGTAGGTCGGCGCCACCGCTTCGAGCGCTCTTGGTTGCCAGCCCGGATAGTCATGGCTGCCGTCGCTGACGCTGTCGACTTCCATGGAACGCAGATTGTCCGGCGACAGCGGCGGTTTCGGCAGGAGCCAGAGCAGACCCGCCTGCAGATACGCCCAGCCACCGGTTCCCAGGTCGATGATGCGTGGCGACCTGCCGACCAGCTGTGCCGTGTATTCGACGATTTCACGCAGGGTGTAGGTCTTCGGACCGCAGAGGTCGTAGGTCTGTCCAAAAGTGGCGCCATCATTGAGGCAGTCCGCGAAGGCCGTAGCCACGTCGCCAACGTACACGGGCTGGAAACGCGCATTGCCGGCGCCAAGTGGCAGGACCGGCGATACTCTGGCCAGTTTGGCAAACATGTTGAGGAAGGCATCATTCGCGCCGAAGATCACCGATGGGCGAAATATCGTGATGTCGAATTCGGCAATCGCGGCCCTGACCAGCGCTTCGCCTTCGCCCTTCGAGCGCAGGTACTCCGATGGGCCCTTGCTCGCCGCCTGCAAGGCGCTCATGTGCACCAGCCGGCGAACACCGCTTTGCCGCATGGCCGCGAGAATCTTCTTCGGAAGTTCGACATGCGCCGCAGCGAAGCCCTTGCCATACGGCAGACGCGAATCGCCATCGTGGAGAATTCCGACCAGGTTGATCACCGCATCCTGACCCTGCATCAAATCGGCGAGCGTTTGTGGATCGTGGACCTTGGCCTCGACCATGTCCACCATGGGCAGCGTGGTAAGCCGCTTGCTGTTGTCGCGATGGCGGGTCGGTATCGTCACGCGGATGCCGCGATCCGAAAGGCGGCTGGCAATCCAACCGCCAACAAAGCCACTGCCGCCGATCAACAACACGTTCTCGAGTTTCATAGCGTCCTGCCGGTGATGTAGAGGTAAGGGTCGAAAGACGACCATTTTACGGCAAATCGTCGCTCTTGGCGGTCTCCCCTCCGGTACGCGGAGCGATGACGCCGAGTCGGCCCTTGAGCGTCTGCGGTTTGCCATCGAAGAGCGCGGCGTAATAGACCGAGTTGTTCATCACCTTTTTCACGTAGTCCCGGGTTTCGCTGAAGGGAATGGTTTCGGCGTAGATTGCGCCTTCCAGGGGCCGATCGGCGCGCCATCGGCGTGCCCGACCCGGACCGGCGTTGTAGGCGGCGGACGCCAGCACCGGGTGGTTGTCGAGGCTTTCGAGGACCAGGCGCATGTAGGTGGTGCCGAGCAACAGATTGATCTCGGTGTCGTTCACCCGGCCTTGGTTGAAATCCTTGAGGCCGATCTTGTTGGCCACCCACTTGGCGGTCGCCGGCATCAACTGCATCAGGCCGGAGGCGCCAACGTTCGACTTGGCGCTCGTGATGAAGCGGCTCTCCTGGCGCATCAGGCCGTAAACCCAGGCATCGTCGAGAGCCTGATTGCGTGCCGCCGGTCTAACCTGATCGCGATAGGGCGCGAGGTAACGCAGCGAATAGTCGTGTTCGTTGCGGGTGCGGTCGGCGGCGGCGATTGCCCGGTCGTAGTTGCCCGAACGCAGCGCGATTTCCGATGCTGCCAGAAGTTCGCGGTCACTCATTCCGCGCAGTGCCCAGCCCCACTCCTTGACCCCGTCGGTACG
>WBZT01000369.1_pt2 | contig 35299 bp, 19 predicted proteins | sample 5204241 | NCBI WGS metagenome assembly WBZT01 (sample SAMN12344358, study PRJNA552823) | activated sludge metagenome | biome: Activated sludge suspended growth; feature: Nitrification reactor; material: Wastewater; isolation source: activated sludge from nitrification reactor of wastewater... | reverse complement strand
TTTGCATTCCTCCAGTGCGGCCGTCACGGCGACCGCAAGATCAGGCCGTCGCAGATGAAATCGCTTGGGCATGAACCCATTTGCCACGTCCGCGGAATAGTGCAATCACAAACTAGAATTGGTATAATAATCCTTGCCATCAGCAACGCGGATGCATGACGATGCACAGCAACCCTGAGCTTCGTGCCTTCCATGAGCCGTATTGTATTGTTTGTCCGTGGCGCCGTCGCGTGTTTGTTGTTGCCCTTCGTCATCCCGCAGGCCTTTGCCCAAAGCTTTCAAATCACCTCCGTCCAGGTCACCAATGCCGACGTGCGCCTCAACTGGAATGCGCCCGGCGGGAGCAATTACGTCGTGCAATCGGCGGTGGCCTTCTCGCCGGGCGGCCCGGGCGGCTTCAGCGATCTCAGCCCCGTGATCCCTGTGCCTGGTGCGGGCCTTCAACCCACCGGCTACACGCACTTCGGCGGGATGCTCGCCAACACTTCGCGTTTCTATCGTGTGCGTTCTTATGCGCTGCCGCCCCAACTTCAGATTCAACCCACCAACGCCATCATCGGCGTCGGCATGACCAATCGCTACCAGGTGCTCGCCATCGTCGGCACGAGCACCAACGACGTGACCGCGTCCGCCAACCTGACCGCGCTGAACGGCACGGCGCAAGTTGTGGGCGCGCGCGACGGTTTCGCGCTGGTTCGGGGCAACAGCCTCGGCGTGGTGCCGTTGCGCGCCGTGTATCAAGGCGTCACCAACACGGTGAATCTCACCGTCTCGCAATTGACCGGCATGTACACCGTGCCGCCGCTGGGCTCGATTCAAGCCTATGTCAAAGGCAACGCCACTTTGGTGCAGGTGATGGGCATCTTTGCCGGCAACCAGACGAACAACATCACGCCTTCGGCCAATCTCGGTGGCGGCGCGGCAGCGCTCACTCGTGTGGACTACAACGTGCGCGCGGATGTGGCGAACTCGTTTGCGTTGATCACCGGCCAGTCGGCGGCCAATGACAGCATCCTGTTCCTTGCGGGCGGCCAGCAGACCGGAGAAATTCCCGTCACTTGGTGCAAATACACCAGCATTTCTTTCCAACCCGACAGCGCGACGGTCACCATTGGAGCCACGCAGCAGTTTGCCGTCGTGGGAAATGTCGCGGACGGCACGTTCGTTCCTTTGAGCAGCTTCGCATTGGACGCTTTTTATTCAGGTAACGAGAATATCGCCCACGCCGACCTTGGCACCCTGCGCGTGTCGGCCCTCACCAACGGCGCCACTTCCATCTATGCCTACGTCAACAACGGTGCGGGTTGCTCCGAACTCGAGGGCTCCGCGCACCTCACGGTGGCCACGCCGCCGGGCATCACGCGGCAGCCGGGCGATCAGTTCGCTATCCTCGGCACCGCTCCGGCGTTCCGCTGCGTTGCCACCGGCACGGGGCTACTGAGTTATCAGTGGACCTTCAACGGGACCAATCTCGCCGGCGCCACCACGAACTCACTCGTCATCAGCGACGCCACCTCTGCGAACCAGGGCGACTATCGTCTGCGCGTCACCAGCCCGTACGGCAGTGCAACCAGCGCCGTCGCCCGCCTGACCATCACCCAGGCGGGCACGCCGCTCTGGACGAACCGGTTCGGCGGTCAGCTTGCCCGCGCGACAGTTGTGGATGGCGCAGGCAACGTTTATGTGCTGGGTAACGCCTATCGGACCGACGGTTCGTTCAACCTGGAGTGGCTCGCGATCAAGTATTCAAACACGGGTCAGCCGCTCTGGACCAATCGCTTCGGCGATGGCTCCGGAGGACTGGCCGTGGACCCCAGCGGCAATGTCTTCGTGACTGGTAGTTCCCGCAATGCCGGCGGCAATGCTGACATCGCGACCATCAAGTACTCCAACAGTGGCTTGCCCCTTTGGACCAACCGCTACAATGGTCCGGGCAATGCGGACGACTACGGTACCGCCATTGCGGTGCATACCAACGGCGATGTCTTCGTTGCGGGCAACGCCTCGGTGGCGGGAGGCAGTTCGGACTTTGTCACGCTCAAGTATTCCAATTCCGGCACGCCGCTGTGGACCAACCGCCACAATGGCCCGGGGAATGGTTACGACGCGGCCACGGCCTTGGGGCTGGATCGCAGCGGCAACGTTTATGTCAGTGGCTATGTGCGGGGCGCCGGAGGTAACTACGATTTCACCACGCTCAAGTATTCCAACGCCGGCACGGCGCTTTGGACGAATCGCTACAACGGTCCGGGCAATGGCGACGATGGTCCGCAAGCGCTGGCCGTTGACGTCAGCAGCAACGTCGTCGTGACCGGATACTCGCCAGGTGCGGCGGACAACTTGGATTTCGTCACCATCAAGTATGCACCCAATGGCAGTCCACTCTGGACCAATCGTTATGACGGTGCCGCGAACGGGGACGACTTTGCGCGGGGCGTGGCTGTGGACACCAACGGCAACGTCTTCGTGACCGGGGATACCCTTCGCGGCATCGGCGTCGGATTGAATGATTATGCGACGCTCAAGTACTCGGCTTCCGGGCTTCCGCTCTGGACCAATTTCTACAACGGCACGGGGGACAACAGTGATCTGGCCTACGCCATCGCGCTGGACGGAGCGGGCGACGTGTTCGTCACCGGCATGTCCATCGGGACGGCTGCTCTCGGCGAGCCCACCACCCTCAAGTATTCCAGTGCCGGTGCCGTGCTCTGGTTCGGTCGCGGCCAGCCGGGGAGTGGTGGCTACTCCCTCGCCACGGACACCTATGGCAATTGCTTCGTCACCGATAGCGATTTCAACACCATCAAGTACTGCTCCGGCACACTCCCCGCGAATGATCATTTCAACAATCGCATCGAGCTGATCGGAAACCCGGTGAGCGCGAGCGGCGACAACAATTGCGCCAGCAAGGAAGCCGACGAACCAAACCATGCCGTCAATAATGTCGGCGGCCAATCCCTGTGGTGGTCCTGGACCGCCCCGGTCAGCGGTCTGGTCAACGTGACCACCTGCGGCACCGACTTCGACACGCTGCTTGGCGTTTACACCGGCACCGTCGTCAGCGCGCTGTCGCCCGTGGCCGAGAACGATGACAACGATTATTGCGGACCCGGTTCGCGGCAGAGCCAGTTGCAGTTCATGGCCAGCGCCGGCACGCAGTATCAACTCGCCGTGGACGGCTACAAGTACGTGGCCGAAGCCCAGCCGCGCGCCGGCCGCGTTTCCCTCCAGCTCTCCTACGTCCCGCAATTGCTCATTCAACCCACCAACTCCGTCATTGGCCCGGGCATGACGAATCGCTACCAGATTCTGGCCGCCTACCCGGACGGCAACCTCAGCGATGTCACCGCGACCGCCACGCTCACCTCGTTGAACGGCGCCGCCCAGGTCGTCGGGCTGCGGAATGGCTATGTGCTCGTGCGCGCGAGCAGCCTCGGCAGCGCCACGCTTCGCGCCAGCTACCAAGGGACCACCAACACGGCGAATCTGACGGTTGCGCAAATGACCGGCATGTTCACCGTGCCACCGCTTTCACAGATCAACGGCTTCGTGGCCGGCAGTTCCACCTCGGTCCAGGTCATGGGCGTGTTCGGCTCGCAGACCAACAACATCACGCCCGCCAGCAATCTCGAAGGCGCCTTCGGCGGCGGCCCGGTGGGCACGCGCGTGGACTACAACGTGCCGGCCGACGTCGCCAATTCGTTCGCCCTGATCACCGGCCAGTCCGCCGCAGCCGAGAGCCTGAAATTCACCGCCGGCGGCGACAATGCCGGCACCTTCGGCGTAAACTGGTGCTGGTTCACCGACGTCAACCTGGAACCGCGAAGCATACGACTGACTGTGGGGGAGACGATGTCGTTCGATGTCTTCGGCGCCATGGCAGACGGCTCCTTTCCCAATGCGCTGTCGGTGCCCGGCGTCTATCTCAACGACTTCTCTGTGGACCCGCCTTACCTAGCACAGGTGAATTCGAGCACGTTGACGGTCACGGGCACCTTCCCGGGTGAGGGCACGGTCAATGTCAACGTGAACAACGGTCCCGGCAGCTACTGCGCCGGTGACATCAGCGACGCCACCAGCTTCTCGGTTGTCTGTCCCGGGTTCGATGACGTGGACCAATCTTTCAACGCGAGCGGCGGCACCAGCTCCGGCGTGCAGGCGCTGGCTGTCCAGCCCGACGGAAAAATCCTCATCAACAACGGCCTCAACTTCGCGCGGCTTTCCCGGCTCGACAGTTCGGGCAATGCCGATGCCGATTTCCATCCCGGCTCGGGTCCGGACGGCGAGGTCCACGCCATCGCACTCCAGCTTGATGGCCGGATTCTGATCGCTGGCAGCTTCACCAGTTACAACGGCACAAATCGCAGCCACATCGCGCGCCTGAATGCTGATGGCAGCCTGGACCCCAGCTTCGATCCCGGCAGCGGCGCCAACGGCGACATTAACGCGCTGGCCGCGCACCCGGATGGCAGCATCCTGGTCGGCGGCACGTTCAGCAGCTACAACGGGACCAACCGCAGCCGCATCGCCCGGCTGGATTACGACGGCGGTTTGGACACGAGTTTCAATCCGGGCACGGGGGTCAACGGTTACGGCATCCTTGCCCTGGCGTTGCGGACGGACGGCAAGGTGGTCATCGCCGGCTTCTTCAGCAGCGTGAACGGCACAAACCGCCCCAGCATCGCCCGGCTCAACGCAGATGGCAGTCTCGACCTCGGCTTCAATCCCGGCTCGGGACCCAACGCTGAGATTGACTCGGTCGCGGAACAGGCGGACGGAAAGCTGCTCATTGGCGGCTTTTTCAGCACCTTCAACGGCTCCGCCCGCAGTGGCCTTGCCCGGCTCAATAGCAATGGCAGCCTGGACGCGGGCTTCAACCCCAGCCTCGCCGTCGGCAACAACTTCAACCAGCGAGTGGTCCTCTCCATTGTGGTGCAGCCCGACGGCCGGATCATCGTGGGCGGGTTGTTCAATCAAGTGTCCGGCATTCTCACTCGTCAGAACCTGGCGCGCTTCGACGCAAACGGGAATTTGGACGCAAACTTCGCGGCCTGTGGCGCGGGCAATGCCTTCAGCTCGGTTGGCGTCGTGGCTCAAGACAAGTGCCAGGGCCATGCCTACGTGGGCGGCGGTTTCATTCACTTCAACGGTGTGGACCGGCGCTACCTCGCCCGGGTATTCACCGGTTCGACGGTGCCGGCGATCAATGATGATTTCGCCAGCCGCATTCCGCTCTCTGGCGCGCAACTCGCCACCACCGCCGATAATTCCTGCGCCACGAAGCAAGCGGGCGAACCGGACCACGACGACAACGAAGGCGGCAAATCGCTGTGGTGGAGTTGGACCGCGCCCGGCGACGGTCTGGTAACGATCAGCACTTGTGGAAGTGAATTCGATACCGTGCTGGCCGCGTATGCCGGGTCTGTGCTTGACGCCCTGACAATGGTTGCGAGCGACGACCAAAGCCGCTGCGGCGGTATTGATGGGAACCAGAGCAAAATCTCCTTCGCCGTCACCAACGGTGTCACTTATCAGATCGTTGTGGACGGCTACCGCTACTTCGGCGATCTCCTGCCCGATTCGGGGCGCGTCACGCTGAATCTGGCGTTTGCGACCAATGATTCCTTCGCTGGCCGGGTTCCGTTGACGGGCACGAATGTCACCGTGACGGCTAACAACTCCGCCGCCACCAAAGAAACAACCGCCGGGGAGCCAAATCACGCCGGCGATGACGGCGGCAAATCGCTGTGGTGGAGTTGGACGGCTCCCACCAGCGGCCTCGTGACCATGCACACCTGCGGCAGCGATTTCGACACGCTGCTGGCCGTCTATACCGGAACAGCGGTCAATACTCTGACTCCAGTTGCCAGTAACGACGATTCCGATTCCTGTGGTTCGGGTTCGCGCCGAAGCTGGTTGCAGTTCACCGCCACCGCCGGCACCACCTATCAAATCGCCGTGGACGGCTACAAGTATTCGGACGAAGCGGTGGCGCGCTCCGGCGATGTACTCCTGAACGTCCTCCAGTAGCCGCTACTTCGACGTGAAGATGATTTCCCCTTGCCATTCCGGCGGTGGCGGATTCGATTGATGAAGTTCAATCTGCCGACGATACAACTCTGCAGCCTTGGCCAGGCGCTTGTCCTGTGCGCCAGCGGCGGAAAACAGTTCACCCGCCGCCGGCCAGTCGCGCGCCACAAATCGTTCACAACCGGTTGCCCACTGTTCAACCACCGTTGCCGCCACGGCTTCGTGGAACACGGTGAACAAACCCACTGGCAGGGTTTTTCCCACGGCGCGGATGAGTCCCAGCTTCAGTGAGTGAAATCCCGGCGGCAGTTGCGCGTGACTGCTGTCGGTCATCAGGATCGTCGTGCCGAATTGTTTGTTCAATCCTTCCAGTCGCGACGCGAGATTCACGGTGTCACCGATGCCCGTGAAATCGAATCGCCGCACCGAACCGAGATTGCCGACGAGCACCGGGCCGGTATTGATCCCGAACCGCGTGTGCAGTTGCGGAAAACGCCCGGACTGATTGAACCGCTCAATAGCCGCCTGCACCTCCAGCGCGGCCCGCGCGCACAAACACGCGTGCTCCGCCGTTTTGATCGGTGCGCCCCACAAGGCATACACCCCGTCGCCAATAAACTGGATCATCGTGCCGCGCTGGTCGAACACCGCGTCCATCACTTCCGTGAAATAGGCATTCAACATGCGCGACACTTCGCCCGGCTTCATCTTTTCGACGATGGTAGTGAAGCCCGCGATGTCCGTGAACATCGCCGTGCATTCCACTTCCTCGCCACCGAGGCGCAAGGCGTCGGGATTTTGGGCAATCTCTCTCGCCATTTCCGGCGAGAGGTATTGCTGAAACGCGCGCTGCAATCGCAGTTGCTTCAACTGCGCGCCGAGATAATTGGTCAGCGTCGCGCCGAGATATGTGAATGGCAGGACAATCACTGCCAGCGTCGCTCCGGGCAGGAACCATCCGCGCAGAAACGAAGTATAAGCTAGCAGCCCCCAGCCCGCGCCGTAACCGGTCAGAACCAACGCGCCCCACGTCGGGCGAACGAGCAGCAGCGCGAGGGTGACCAACGCGGCCACCAGGGCCAGCTCAATTGCCTCCACCATCTTCGACTGACGTTTGATCCAGTCGCCCTTCAGCAAGTTCGCCGCCGCCGTCGCGTGAATTTCCACGCCGAAAGTTTCGCCAAACGGGGTGGGGTAGGCATCTTTCTGGGCGACTCCCAACTCGGTCTTCAAATTTAGCCCGACAAAAATGATCTTGTCGCGAAACACTTCGGCCGGCACTGGTTGGTCCGGATCAAGGACCTGCTCGTAGAGAATGGTCCGCACCGACCAGCGCGGGCCGTAAAAGCGAATCAAATCTCGCGCACCGAGCTGGTTCGTCACGCCACTGGCGACGCTGGCCAAACTGGGCGGCAACTGGTCCACCATATCGCGCACCATGAGTGAGTCTGGCAGAAAGAAATGGCGGGCGCGTTCACCTTGCTTTCGGACGCCCACCAGTCCGAGGCTTGCTACTTCACGAAACTTGTCAGCGGGCAGGAGCAGAGTTCTGACTTTGGATTGGATGTTGGGATGATCCTGGTCTTTCTCCTCGCCCACATCCGCGCCGATAACTGTCGGCACGCTGCGCATGGCTTCAGCGAGTTCACGGTCCGCCGCCGCATCGGGTCCGTCGCCGAGGAATAGAACATCAAACACCACCCGCTTCGCGCCGCATTCGGCCAGACGACGCAGCAGTTTTGCGTGCAGCGACCGCGGCCAGGCTTGGTTGAGGGAAATCCCGAAGTGGTCGTAGCTTTCTTCATCCATCGCCACGATCACGACGTTCTCCGGCGGCGCCACCGGGCCGCGCACGTTGAACCAAAGATCGAGAAAGCGCAGCTCCAGTGTTTCGCCCCACGGCAACCGGAACAGTCCCGTATGCGCCACCGCGACAAGCGCTGCGAGTCCGAGAATTTTGAGCCGGCGTTTCACGCGTTCAGTAGTTCAGCGACAGCCGCATCCCCACGCTGAAGTCCGGTAAGAACCGCTGGTCAATGCCCACGGGTTGATAGCGAAAACTTTGATCAAACAGGTTATTGAAACTAAAAGCCACATAGCCGGTGCGCTTGGGGAACTGGTAACCGACTGTGGTGTCCACGATCCAGAAATCGTGCGCGCCATTCACCACGCCGTCGGCAGGCTCGAAGTTCTTCAACTCCTGATAACGCCACGTCGCGTTCATGCTGGAAAACCAGCCGTGCGGATTGAAGTAATTAAACCCGAGCCGCACGCGGTGTGTCCGGCTGCGGTCCGGGTTGGTTTCGATGAACACGAAGGCGTCATCCTTCCGATCAAGCAGCGTATATTCCAGCGTCGCCGTCGCGGTCCGATTCAAGACTTGATAGAGATACGCGCGCAGACTGCTTTCCTCGGCTCGCAGATTGGATACGAGATTCTCCCCGCCGCCCGGAAGGGTCGGCACGGAATCGAATCCAAACGGCCAGCGAATTTCCCGCCACGTTGCATCCACACCCGCGTACGTCCGCTTGGCGAATTTCTGATCCAGACCCACACCCGCGCCGCGCGCTCGGGCAGCGACCGGATCGTCGAAAAGCTGATTGAAACCGGAAACCTGCGTCGGCTCGATGGCTTCCAGATCGGCACTGCCTGCGCCGCCAAGCGTTTCAAAATAGGCGCCGCGCAGCGTCGTGGTCGGCGTGAGCCGCACGACCAAGCCGGCTTTGGGGTCCAGTGATTCCTTGGCTTGTTTGGCGTCATCAAACGGCGCAACGGAAAGCTCCGAGAACTCAACATGCCCGTAGGCCGCGCCGGCAGTGAAATCAATTCGTGAGCCGACATGCCAGGTCGAATACAGGTAGGCGCGCTGCGCGTTGGCGGGTGTGGTGGCGCGCGAATCAACCGACAACTGCCCGCCGAACGGCAGGAAGATTGAAGCGGAATCACGCTTGCGATCCTCGCCGCTGAGGACGCTTCCGCCCGTCACCAGCGATAGCCACGGCGAATCCCAGATGTGCTGCAAATCGCCGCGCAGACCCTCGGTCAGAAACTGCTGCCGCTCGTTTTGCGTTGAACCCGGAAGCAGCAGTTCAAGCCCTAGCGGCCCCGGCTCGTTCTCATCCTTCAGCCGCGTGTCCCGATTCAAATAGACGAACTGCCCGATCAAATGTGATCCCGGCCCGAACCGGTGATGCCAGCCCACGCGCTGCGTGATGCTCTCCACCTCCCGCGTGAACTCGGGATCGTTTGCGCGCGGATCAAACCGGATCGCCGTGTCGCCTTCATTGAAATCGAACTGCAAGGTTTCCAGGCTGAGCGTATCGGCAGGCGTGAGTTGATATTGCGCGAGCAGACCGGGGCTGAGCAGCGTCGCTCCGTCATTGGTGCGGTAGCCGCCTTGATAACGCGCGCCATACACCACGGCGACCGCGAGACGATCAAACGCCGCCGTAATGCGCGGTGCCGCCTGAATGAAATCATCCGCCGTGCGCCCTTCGCTCAACAGGAATGCCTGCGCGCGCTGCCGGTCGAACAACGAAGTGTATTCGTTGAACGAAGCTTCGCCGCGCACGGAGTTGATGTTCACGGGCGAGAGCAGCCGGGCCACCAGTTCCTCCGAGATCACGGCTTGGTTCAACTGTGGCCGGTCAAAGTAACTCCCGGCCAGTAGCAGGTGCGCGGAAAAATTGTTGTAGTCGCGGTTGATGGATTTGATCGCCTCGGTCCGTCCCGCTTCCGCGAAGCCGACTTGATTGAAGATCTGCGATAACCCGGCGCTGCGCACCGCTTGGTCTTGATCGAGCAACAGCCGCGAACGATACACGGCGCGGTTGTCGTTCAATTTGATTGAATCTTCGATGTCCCACAACGCCTCGACCGGACGAAAATTCGCCAGCTTGTGGAACGCGCTGTAGAGATGCGGCGTGGGATCGAGCGGATCGAGTTGGCGCGCGAGATCATATTCGTTGGTGGCCAGATGATCGCGTTTCTCCTCGAAGAACGCCTTGCCGAGATAACTGCGAAACAGTGAATCCGTCGGCTCAAGGTGCGCCGCCATCTGAAGTTCCATGCGGCTTTCCTCCAGTTGATTTTGCCGCATCAACGCCAGTCCGCGTCCGAAATGCGGCAACCCCGCCGCGCCGTCGAGGGCGATGGCTTGATCGAAAAGCGTCAACGCCGACTTGGTTTCCAGGCGTGTCAGCCGGGCGAATCCCGCCACCGTCAACAACCGGCTGTCCTGCGGCGCCGTCTGCAAACCTTCCTCCACCAGGCGCACGGCACGGTTCAGTTCGCCAAAGCCCATCTCCAATTCCGCGAGCCGCGCGCGCACCGTGGCGCTCTCCGGTTGCAGTCGCATCGCCGTCTCCGCCCAACGCCGGGCTTCTTTCAAATCAAACCTGCCCTGTTGCACATACGACATCGCCATCGCGGCGCTGGCTGATTTGTCATTGGCGTTCACGGCGGCTTGCGCCAAAGCCAGCGCTTCCTCGCGACGGTTATTGCGCAAGGCAACGATCGCGCGCTGTGATTTCGCGACGGCGATCAAATTGGCTGAAGTGGTTGCCGTTTGATCCAACTGATTCAGCAACGCTTCGGCTTTTTCGACTTCGCCCACGGCCAGGTAAAGCGCGCTGCGCAGCAACCGCACCGCCGCTGGCTTGGGATCGGGTTGATTCTCCAGCAGACCGAAAGCCGTCGCGAAATCGCCGCGTTGATACGCGGCGACGGCGGCGGTGCTCGCCAGGCGCGTTGGCTCATCCGGAAAACCTACGCTGGCCAGTTCGGCGGCATCGAGAATGGCGGGATAATACAAGGCCCATTGCACCGCATCCCAAGGCCGCACCATGATGCGCTTTACGGGCGCTGAACCTGCGACCGTCACCGTCTGCTCGCCACTGGTGATTTCGACCTGACCGAAGGCGTTCGAGCAAACCACCACGCCGTCGAGCACGGAGATCACCGTTTGCGTGGGCGTGACTTCGACGACGAATTCCGTCCCGCGCACCGCCGCACTGACAACGGGCGTGTCAATTTGCGGAAAGCGCCGCGGCTCGCGTGAAAGGAAATAACCCGCGCCGGATTCTACCCGGATCGGATTGTGCTTTTCACCGGCCGCTGGCGCTTTGAACTGCATCACCGTCGTCTCGCGCAATCGCACCAGCACGCCGTCCACGAACAGCACCGCGCCGCGGCTGTTCGTGCCGGTGCGGCAGGCGTTCTCTGCCTCGAAGCGGACGCCTACGTCGGCGGCGTCCCACGCGGACTTGGCGGACAGCCGGCGTTCCACTTTGCCCTGCGCTGAATACAAACGCGCGATCTCCTCGGCCGCCGGCAACGGCAAACACCCCAGCGCCAAACTCACGGCCAGCAAAAGCAAAATTCGGCGCGCCCTGAATCCATCACAACAGACGGTCTTGCGGTGTGTCATCGTACAAGGCTTCGGATTCACAGGTTAAACTTTTTGATCACGGCTGAAATCCAACGTCCGGCGAAACCCCGTTCAGCTTCGAGCGTCGCGTAATCGCACCCCGCGCCGCTTCACTTCGCGGACCCAAAATTCTTGCGCGGCGTGTGGTAGCTGTGACAGGTCGCGCAACTGTTGGCCACGCCGCCTAGCGGGCTGTGACACTCGGCGCAACTCGCCCTCGTCGGCAGCAGAACGTCCGAGGTTTCCCGGCTCTGTTCGACTTGATGGCACTTCACGCAGGCAACTTTAAAATGTTTTCCGTGATCGAACTCGCCGCGCACCAGCCAGCGGTCGGGAATGAATGGCTGGCTCACGCGCGGCGCGCCGGTTTCGGCGGGCGCAACCGTGTGGCAATAGGCGCAGCCGGGGAACTTCGCCGGGCCGCGATCGCCTTGCCGGGCGACGTTCGCCACGGGAGCCGTGCGGGCATCTCCGAAGAAAACGCGCTGTTCCAGTTCCTCGCCGGACGCGAAGGAGTCGCGCAGCTTTTCCAGTTTCGCCCGGACAAGCGCTTCAAGCTCCGGTTGCTGCGTGATGTTCTTTGCGGCGGCGAAGTCGGCATATTGCGCTGGCAAACTGTGCAGGAAAGCGCGGACGTGTTCGGCATTGCCGTGCGGCACGGCGAGGCCGGGCGTGTTGACGTCGAACTGGAGCGAATGACAGGACTTGCAGCTCTCTTCGAAGGTGATCTTGAGATGATACCGGCCCGCGGCATCCGGTTTGTGACAGTCCGCACATTCCAGCGCGCGGCCCTTGAGCGGCTTGATGTTCGGCGAAGTGAGATGGAGTTGATGGTTGAACCGGAGCGGATTCGGGTCCTTCAACCTGGCTTCGAGCACTTGGAATTCGGGATGATCGGTCGCAAAGCTGGTGATCAATTGCGGCCGTGCCTTCGCCACGCGCGGCGTCTGGAAGATCACGCGGCCTTGCTCGGGCCGGAAATCAAACGCATCCACCGGCAGTGTTTTGATTTTTTCCAACGCAGCGGTCATCACGGCGCGATCGGCATGGCAACTCTGGCAATTCGCATCCGTCGGCTTGGCCATCATGCCGCTGCCTTCATGTTCGCGATGGCAGGCGGAACAGGAATGTTCGCGCGGCACGTTCGGCTGATGGAAGGTGTGCGCCGTGTGACAACGCTGGCAGCCCTCGTCAATGCGCGACATGCCGGGCGGCGCGGTCGAAGCGAGCGAGCGGACGTTGAACGGCCCCGGTGACGCGCTGAAGCCCGCCGCCATCAATCCACCAGGCCCGGTGCTCGCACTCGGGTGACAGGCGACGCAGCCAGCCTGCGCATTGGCGACGCCGCCAGCCATCTTGGCAAACGCCTCCGTCGAATGCTGCGCGGAAAGTTCGCCGGGGTTGATGAACTTCGCGCGGAAGGGACCGCAGATGCCGATCAGCAGAATCGCCACCGTGAACGCGACGGCGGAAATGGTAAACAGCTTTCGCTTTGCGCGCAGGCTGCGCTGCGGAACGCATTTCGTGATCGGGCAGCCGCATGAGCCGTCCGGCTGCGGGCCGCCGTCGCACGGGCCGCCGTTTTCCGCGCTGCGCGTGCAGCGCCAGCGGCCTTTGGTTTCGCCCGCCTTGATTTCGAGCACCGGTTTGCATTCGGCGGTGGTGCGGCAGCGGCCCTTGGCATCCGGCCCGAGGCGACACGCCTGGCCTTCGCAGTCGTGCCCGCAAATCCAGTTTTGATTCGGCCGCTCGTACTGGCGCGAGTTGAAATCCGGGGCCGGGAGTTGCTCTTTCATTTTGCCCCTCCTGAAAAAGCAAAGACCAAAACGATGTGCGCCAGGGTCCAAAGCAGCATCGCGTACGTAAGCGGAATGTGCGTGAAGAGCCAGAGCTTGAGCGAAAGCTGGAGCGAGTAGTGGTAATCGAGACCATCCTTCTGGCGGACGAGTTCGGCGATTTCGGTGAGCGTCGCGCGCTCGGTGCTGCTGAGGTACCGATTGAGGTCGTCAATCTTGTTGAGCAACTGCTGCACGGGCGCACGCACCTCCAGATAGTGCAGCGTTAGATTGCGCGTGCCGCTGAAAAAATCCTTCAGCTCGCGCGCGTAAAAATCTGCGATGGTCGAGGACTTGGCGTCGGCAACCGATTTCAGCGCGAGGGCTTCAGCGCGATCCGCCAGCGCGCGACGGATGGTGGGAATGCGCTCGAAGGGAACTTCACCGCCGCGGGTGGTGAGGCGTTTGGGAATCGTGCGCGAGAGGAACAAACCGTAAAAGCCGCTCGCCATCACCAACGCATAAAGCCACGCCAGGACGCCCTCAAACCAGCCCGTCGGCCAGCGGTAACTGATATGAACGGCAAATAGCACGCCCGTGATCAGTCCGGCGTAAATGTGAAATTGCAGCCAGGACTCCGAAGAGAACAAAGGCAGGAAGGGGAGTTTCTTGCGCGCGTTGAAGAGCGTGAGCACGAGGATGACGTCGAAAAGCATCCAGCCGGTGAGGTAGGCGAGTTTGGGAACATGCCCCGCCCATTGGGCATGCCAGTACACGATCACCACCGCAGCGGCGATGAACAGCCCAAACCCCAGCCAGCGTTGTCGTGCAAAGGAAATCATCTTTTCAGCCAGTCCGAAAACGCATCCAGATCATTCAAGTTCAACCGCGCGAGCGCGCCGTGCGGGCACGCTCGTTCGCAAGCCGGTCCGCCCATTTGTTCGACGCAGAGATCGCACTTGGTTGCCTTCAAGATCGGGCGTTGTTCCTTGTCCACGATAAATTCGCCGTCCTCGTCGCGTGCTTCGACCATGCGGATGGCTTCGTAAGGACAGTTGTTGAAGCACGCCTTGCAGCCGATGCAGGTGGCCGGGTTGATGACCACTTCGCCGCCGAAGGCGTCGCGGTGAATCGCGCCGGTTGGGCAGCCGATCATGCAAATCGGATCCGCACAATGCATGCAGGCGTGCGCGATCATAAGCCGACCGCTCGTCGGGCCGTGGCGGAGAAAACGCGGATTGTTGTCGTGCGCGGTGGCGCAGGCGCGCACGCAATCGTCGCAGCGCGTGCAGCGGTCGAGGTTGATCGCCATCGTGGCCGTGCCGTTGAAGTAGCGGCCTTCGGTCAAAAACTCGAGCAGATCCGCGCCGATCTTTGCGCCGGCATCAATTTCTTGTGGCTGCGACGCCTCGTCGCCGACAAATTCGGGCGACGTGGGCGTCGCATCCACGACCAGCGGCGGTAGCATGTCCTTCGGCACCGCCGGCAAAACGACCTGTTCCATTACCGTCGTAGGAATGACAATGACGTGCGTGTAGCCGATGACGCGCAAGGTGTATTGCAGCGGCACGGGCACGTCGGGTTGACGCCAGTTGTGCGCGATTTCCTGGAGGCCGTAAATTTGTCCCGCACCGAGATAGTTCAGCGTGCGGTGACCATTGCCAAACTTCTGGCTCACGCGGCCAAAGCCGGCTTTCATGATCACGACGCCGTTGGGATAATCGCCTTCCTCGGCAATCGCGGGCTCTTGCGTGCGCTGACCGGATTCACCGGATTGCGCGAGGCGCTTGTAATCGCCGGACCAGTCGTAGTCGCCATACGTGCCGAACTCGGCGCGCGCCATGACTTGCGAGAGCTTGTCGTCGGGAAGCGCGCGAAAAATCGGCACCTCGCGCAGCGCCGCCCGCAGCGCGCGGTCGCGGTAAATCTGGTCAATGTGTTTGCGCAAGGCCTCGTCGTACTTCATCAGGTCGCGCAGCCCCTGCCAGCGAATTTCGAGCAGTTCGGCCTGATCGCTCTCGGCAAAAATCGTGGCCGTGCGCGGCATGCGGCTGAGCGCGGCGATTTCGCCGAAGAACTCGCCGGGTTCGAGCACGGCGGTCTTGTGCTTGTCGAGAATGCGCGGCACGTCCTGGAGGAAGACATGCACCTCGTCGCCCTCGCCTCGCGCGGCCACGCCGGATTCCTGGCGGAGCTGTGCGCGTTGGAAACTTTCGGGATGTTTCGCGTTCGACCACAACTGTGCGATGACGCTGAAGAAATTCTTCTTCGTGGACTCGCGTCGACCGAGCAGTGACGGTGGAAGCTGGCCCAGAACGACGCGCGTCGTGCCGGAGAGCAGCAGAAAGGCGGACGTGCCGTAATCACCTTCGCGCACCACCAACTCGCCCTTTCGGAAGCTGCGCACGCGGGTGTCGTGCTTCAAAATATCGCGCAGCGAAAGGTGCTTCGGAAAGGCGAGCTGCTGCATTTCCGAAAACGGCGCGATGGTCAGCAGCCGCTCTACCGTGGCGTCCGACATCTCCGGATCGAACGCGGCATCAAAGCGCTGCGGGCGGTCGAGAGTTTGTGGGGGTGTCGGCATTTCAGAAGCAGTTCATGAGGCGGACTCTACCATTCTGCTCCTACCGCATAGTCGTCGCCCTCGTCAGCAAAGGGGCGTATGCCGAAGTGATGCCGGAAAATCGCATCAAGGATCTGTGCAACCTCTCGCGGTGCCGCCGCCGCCACCGAGTAATCCCTGCCATCAGCCACAAGCGAGGTTGTGCCAGTACCCGCCGCGGCAACAATCCGAGCAACATCAAGCGGTTCGTCTCCAACGGCAAGCTGGTCGCCGAGCATCCTAACTTCCGCAAAATCGTAGCTTTCTGCATTACCACCCTCGCCTTGCGCTTCAAACGTAATCCATTCGTCCCACTCTGAAAGTGCGCGCAATCGACTAACAGCGTCCGTCATGGCCTCTATCGCTGTATTAAAGTCACCGGTTGGATGTTCCATGAATGGTTCTGCCATAAAATTCGGCCTGGTGACCAAGAAAAATGTTCACGCGTCCAGCACGATGTTGGTCTTCGGTTTGCAAACGCACGTAAGACACGAGCCGGCTTCCACGCTGCCGCCCTGCCCGGCCATGTAGCTGACCTCGCCGGATTTGATGGCGACGAGACAGGTGCCGCAGTTGCCCGCACGGCAGCCGGCGTCAATGCGAATGCCGTTTTCCTCGGCTAGTTCCAGCAGCGAACTGACCTTGGGATTCCAGCGCAGTTTCTTGCCGGCGCGGCTGAAGGTGATTTCGACCTTGGAAAGAGCGTCCGTCTCGTGTGGCGTGGGCGCGGGCGTGGCTTTCTTGACCGTTGCCGGACCGAAAGCCTCGAAGTGAACATGCTTGTCCGGTACGCCCCAGAACTCCAGCCCGTCCGTGATGCTTTTCATGAACGGGCCCGGGCCGCAGATGTAATAGTCGTAATTGTTCGACGGCAGCAGCTCTTTCATCAAGTCCACCGTGAAGCGACCTTCGTGCTGGTAATCCTTCCCTTTCACGTCGCCCGAGCTGGGCCGGCTGTAACAAACGTGCATCCGGACGAAATCGTACTTGGTGGCGATCTCCGTCATGTAGTCGTGGAAGATGTGATCGGAACGATTGCGTGCGCCAAAGAAGAACCACACCTCGCGTTTTTGTCCGGCGGCGATGATCGCGTTCAACATGCTCACCATCGGGGTGACGCCGACACCGCCGGAGATCAGCACGACCGGCTTCTCGTCGGCCATGTCGAGGTAGAAATGCCCGCTGGGCGCTTTCACGTCGAGGATGTCGCCGACCTTGACTGAATCGCAGAAATGGCACGAAGCGCGACCCGGCTTGGCGGTCGGGACTTCGGGCGGCGCAAGCGCCTTCTTGATCGTGACGCGGTAGTAATCGGGATGGTTCGGGCCATCCGAAAGCGAGTAACAGCGGATGAGCGGCTTCGCTTCACCGGGCACCGGGAGTTGGAACGTGATGTATTGGCCCGGCTTGAACGGCGGCAACGGGCGGCCATCGTGCGGCGCGAGATAAAACGTCGCCACGTCGGCGCACTCGTTCACTTTTTTCGCAACCTGAAATTTCCGATAGCCATTCCAGACCTGGCGCGCTTGTTCCAGTTCCTGGTGTTGAAACTTCGCGGCCTTGATCTGGAGTTTGATTTGTTCGCGGGAGAGGGCCCGTTGCTCGCGACCGGCATACACCCGGCGCAAAGTTCCGAAGCAGATCGCCGCGGCGTGGAACGTGAGAATCGCCAGCAGAACGTAGCCAATGACCAGACCGGGGTTTCCGCCCAACGCCCCGTGCAGTTGGTGGATCAGGGATTGCATTTCGGAGCCGGAGGCTATAACAAGTTTTCGTGCCCGGCAAACAATTAACTTATGGTCGGCTCCTTGGGGTGCTGTTGTGCGCGCTGGCTGGGCCGCATTCGGTTTCCGCGGAAACGGGTTCTTCCGGCAACGCGCCAAAATTTCTCGGCTCGCAAAGCTGCGCCACCAGCAGCTGTCACGGCGGCGCTGGCGAACTCAGCAAACAGGTTACGATCTGGCAGCATTACGATGTTCACTTCCAACGCCCCGTCGCCACGCTCGCCACGGCGCGCTCGGAGCGGCTGGCACAGGTCCTCAAGATCGCCGATCCGACGAAAGACGCGCGCTGCACTGCCTGTCACGCACCGCTGCAAACCGTCCCGGCGGAGCGCCTGTCACCCGAGGTGAAGATCACGGCCGGCGTCTCGTGCGAGAATTGCCACGGCCCGGCGGAGAACTGGCTGCTCTCCCACACGCGCAAGGATTACACGCACGCAGACCGCGTCCACGCCGGGATGCGTGACCTGAAGAATCCTTACGTTCGCGCCAACACCTGCGTCGCCTGTCATCAGAACGTGGACAGCGAACTCATTCGCGCTGGTCATCCGGAGTTGATTTTTGAACTCGACGGCCAGGCGGTCACACAGCCGAAACATTGGCGGAAGGAATTGGACAAGCCCGGCCCACAACTCTGGCTGGTGGGGCAATTGGTCGCGTTACGAGAAATGACCAGTCCTCGCGCGATCACTTCGAGCGAAACAAATCGTTTTCAGCAAGATTCCCAGCTTCAAAACGACAGCGAAAGAGAGTCGGGTCTGGATTGGCTTCTGTCCAAAGTCAGAAATCTCCTGAAAATTCGGGGAGCGGAAATTCCGGATTTCGGATATCAAGGCCCGGCACACATTTGGTGGGATTCAGCGGCAATGGAAGCTGCGTCGCTGGTTTGGTCGGCGGAGATGACCCGCTCGTGCTTGAAGCTTCTGGCGAATACAGGCGATGAGTTCTTTGATGAAAAAGTCTTACGATCAGTACACGCCCGCCGCGCCGAACGCTTGGTCCTGGCGCTGGACCGTTTGACTCAGGCGTTGCCCAACGCGAAGACGGCGGCAGTCAACGAGGCCTTGAATCGTTTGTTTACCGATGCGCAATCGCTGCCCGATTTTGATCCCGCTCAGTTTGCGAAAGACCTGAAAGAATTCCACGTGCGTGTGGCGAGTGCTCTCGAAACCAAATAGGCACGGCTGGGGAAATGGTATGAACGTCCGCCCTCACCCCAGCCCTCTCCCCCGGGAGAGGGAGAATCGTCCGCAGCGCGCGGGGGAAATCGAGCCGTGGAATTATCCAGCGTCTTCTGGTCCGAGTATTCGAGCGGCGGCGAATGTTCCCTCAGCTTATAGGTTTTCGGCTGATACCGAATCGCCCTCCCTCTCCCCGGGGGAGAGGGCTGGGGTGAGGGCGAGCGTAATCACATACATCTCCCGTATCGGTTTGCTGGCCACATTTGGTCTGGGTTCATCATTCTCTCACGCCGCTGACCCCATCAGCCTCACCGACACCAACGCCCTCCGCCCCGGTCAGTTCATCACCACCAACTCGCCGCCGCAGTCACCCGCGAAGTTCAGCCCTGATTTCGGCAGCCCCACCTCGCCGTCGCAACCGTTTGTCCAGCCCGGCATCGGCGTGGACACGCGTTGGCGAACCAACTCGCCGCCGCCGCCGAACGTGGCGCCGCAGTTCAATCCCGATCCCGGCGCGTCGCAGAAATTGCCCGTAACCAACGCTCCGTTCTTTACGAACACGGTCGTCGCACCGCCGCGATTTCAAAGTCCGTCGGTTCCGCCGGAGTTGACCTTGCCGCGCGAAAAAGTGCGCCGGCCAGAAATTGCAATCACCAACGGCGTTCCCGGAAGCTTTGGCCACGAGCCGCTGCCGAACGGCCTCGAACTGCCACGTGAAAACACCCGCGGCAACCTGCATCGCAAAGGTGATTGGGAAAATCCCGAATATCCGCCGGATTGGGGCAATTATAAATTCCCACCGAACAGCGAGCCGATGACGAATCGCTGGCGCATTGGCTTCGCGCCGTGGCGCCGCTACACGAGCGGCAGCGTGGAGAACCCCTACGAGACGCCGCAGCCGCTGCTATGGCGACCCTACCGGCAGAGCATTCTGAAAGGCGACGCGCCGATCATCGGGCAGGACATTTTTCTCAACCTGACTGCGGGTTCGGAAACCACGTTCGAGTTGCGCCGCGTTCCCACCCCCAGTGCCGTGAGTGGCAATGATCCAAACAACTCCGAGTTCTTCGGGCGCAGCGAGGCGCTCTTCGTGCAGAATAATTTCTCGTTTGCAGCGGACCTTTTCAAAGGGGAAACCGTTTTCAAGCCGGTGCATTGGTCAATCCTCCTGCAGCCGGTGTTCAACGTGAACTACACCGACACGCGCGAGAACAACGTCATCAGCCCAAACCCGCAGCGGGGCACGGATCGCACCGACTGGTTTGTGTCCTTGCAGCAGGCGGCGGTGGAAATTCACCTCGGCGATCTTTCCGAAAACTACGATTTCTTCGCGGCCAAAATCGGCAGCCAGGTTTTCAACTCCGACTTTCGCGGTTTCATTTTCAACGACGTCAATCTCGCCGCGCGGCTGTTCGGCAACTACGACAACAACCGCTGGCAATACAACCTGGCGCTCTTCGACATGCGGGAAAAGGACTCCAACTCTGAGCTGAACGAACTGGATGACCGCGACCAGTACGTTTTGATCGCGAATGCTTATCGTCAGGACTTTTTGTGGCACGGCTACACAGCGCAGGTGAGTTTTCATGCGAACTTCGATCGGGGCCGGCTTCATTACGACGATAACGGCGGCCTCACCCGGCCTGCCCCCATCGGCACGGTGCTGGATCACGATGTAGATGCGTTTTACTTCGGCTGGGCCGGCGACGGCCACATCGGACGCTGGAACGTGAGCCATGCAATCTACGAAGTGGTCGGCCACGATGAATTTAACGGCCTTGCCGGTCGACCGGTGGACATCAACGCGCAGATGGCCGCGCTGGAAGTTTCCTACGACCGCGACTGGATGCGTTACAAGGCCTCGATCTTTTACGCGTCCGGCGACGACAACGCCACCGACGGCACGGCGACGGGGTTTGATTCGATCGTGGACAACCCGAACTTCACCGGCGGACCGTTCAGTTGGTATGTGCATCAAGGTTTCAACCTTGCGGGCACCGCCGTCGCGCTGAAGCAGCGCAACAGCCTTGTGCCGAACCTGCGCACCAGCAAAACCGAAGGCCAGGCGAACTTCGTCAATCCGGGCGTGCTGCTGCTCGGCCTCGGCACGGAAATCGAGGTCACACCGAAACTGCGAACGTTCATCAATGCGAATTACATCCGCTTGATGGAAACGAATCCGATCAAGACCGCGTTGCTGACGGATAAGGCGAACAAGGAACTGGGTTGGGACTTCAGTCTCGGCTGCCAATATCGGCCGTTGCTCACGGACAACATCATTGTCTCCGCCGGTTTTGGAGCGTTCCTGCCGGCGCGCGGATACAAGGATATTTACCAAACCAGCACCGATCCATTGCCCGGTTACAATTCCGCCCCGCCCGGTCGTGTGGATGATTTTCTTTACAGCGCTATCGTGGCGGTGACACTTACTTACTGACCCGTGCAAGAACACCAAACATCAAACATCAAACATCAAATAAGCTCCAAGCTCCAAGCTTCTGACGCACACCGCTCGGTGAAGATTTGGAGTTTGGTGTTTGGCATTTGGTGTTTCTTTGGTGTTTGGAGTTTGGTGTTTGGTGTTTCAGAAGACGGCTTCGGGCCGCCGATTTCCGTCCCACGCGATTTACCTAAATCCGAATCACACAAACTTCCCAAGCCCAATTGGGTTGATCAAACGGAAACCGACGTGCAGCACAAAAGTAGCGGCTGCATGAAATGTCACCAGGGTATCGAAAATCCTTCGATGCACGTCTCGCGCAATGTCGTGCTCGGTTGCACGGATTGCCACGGCGGCAATCCCACACCCGGACTCACGGTGGCCAAGGCGCACGTTCAGCCGCGGCATCCCGAGTTCTGGCCGTCGTCCGCGAATCCCAGCGACTCGGATGTGCTCCTCAACAAGGAGTCGCCCGAGTTCATTCAGTTCATAAATCCCGGCGACTTGCGCGTGGCCGAAAAAACTTGTGGCGTCTGTCACGAGAAGGAGTTTCGCAACACCAGCCATAGCATGATGCGCCACGGCGGAATGCTCTGGGGCGCGGCGCTCTATAACAACGGTGCCGTGCCGCACAAGAATCCGCGCTATGGTCAGGCCTATGGCCCGAACGGCGAGCCGCTCAAGCTGATCAATCCCTACGAACCGACGGCTGAAGAAACACGCACCAATGGGGTGCTGCCCTATATCGAACCGTTGCCCCGCTTCCCCATTTCCCAGCCGAGCAACATTCTCCGCATCTTTGAACGCGGCGGCGAAAAGCAGAACGCCCTCGGCATCCCCAATGCCTTCGAGCCGCCAGGCAAACCCGCGCGCCGTTTGAGTGAGCGCGGCCTCGGGACGTTGAACCGGATTGATCCGGTCTTCCTCAACATTCAGAAGACTCGGCTGCACGACCCGATGCTCGACTTCATGGGTTCGAACAATCATCCCGGCGATTATCGCAGCAGCGGTTGCACGGCTTGTCACACGGTCTACGCCAACGACCGCTCGCCGTCGCAATCGGGCTGGTATTCCAAGTACGGCAACCAGGGCCTGAGCTTCAGCGGCGATCAATCCGGTTTGCGCAAGGATGAGCGCGGGCATCCGATCAAACACGAACTGACTCGTGCCATCCCGACGAGCCAGTGCATGAACTGCCACATGCATCAGGGGAATCTTTTCGTGAATCCCTACCTCGGCTATGTTTGGTGGGATCAGGAGAGCGACGGCGAATTCATGTATCCGCATCCGGAGAATCCCCTTGCCGACGATCCGCATTTCCGCGGCAGCCGCACGCGCGAACAGATGACGCAACAGCACGATCCGACCGACGCCGAACTGGTGGATGCCATTCGCAACAATCCCGAAGCCGCCGCTGCGCGTGGGTTGTGGGGTCATCTGGATTTCCTGGAGAAGACCGCCGAGCTGAATCCCAAACTCAAGCAAACACAATTCGCCGATTACCACGGGCACGGCTGGATGTTCCGCGCCGTGTTCAAGAAGGACAAACAAGGCAATCTCCGCGACCTCGACGACAACCTCATTCCGCACGACGACCCGCAGAAGTGGGCCAAGGCCGTTCACCTCAAGGACGCGCATCTCGCCAAAGGAATGCAGTGTTCAGATTGCCACTTCGATGCCGACGTCCACGGCAACGGCAAGCTCTACGGCGAACCGCGCGCGGCCACGACCATCGAGTGTATTGATTGCCACGGAACAGTGAACGCCCGGCCGACGCTCATCACCAGCGGCAACGCGGGCAAACTTGATCTGAACCAAAGCAGCACGTCGTGGGGGCCGAAGTTTTATTGGGAAGGTAAAAAACTTTTCCAGCGCTCAACGATGAGCCCCGATATGATTTGGGAAGTACCGCAGACGGTGGATACCATTGACCCCAAGTCGTCCCACTACAACGCGAAATCGGCTTATGCTAAAACGCTGCGCCGCGACGGGAAAAACTGGGGCGATGTCCCCGAGGTTGCCAGTTGTAAACGCGAACTCGCGCACGACGATTCCAATATCACCTGTCAGGTCTGCCACAGTTCGTGGGCGACGAGTTGCTTCGGCTGCCACCTCCCGATGCGCGCGAATCAACGCGCGTCGCTCAACAAGTTCGAGGGGATCACCACGCGCAATTTCACCGGCTACAATCCGCAGGTCGTGCGCGATGACGTGTTCCAACTCGGTATTGATGCGACGTATAAGAATCACCGGCTTGCTGTGCTGCGCTCGTCAAGCGCGGTCATCGTCGGCTCGCAGAATTCCAATCGCGAGTGGATTTATTCCCAACAGCAGACCGTGAGCGCCGAAGGTTACAGCGGACAGGCCTACAATCCGCATCTGCCGCACACCACCAGCAGCGTCGGCACGACCAAAGGTTGCGCCGATTGCCACATCTCCAAGGACAACGACAACAACGCGTGGCTCGCGTCGCTGCTCGGCTTTGGCACGGGCACGGTGAATTTCTTTGGCCGCTACGCTTACGTTGGCGAGGGCAAGGGCGGCCTCGAGGCTGTCGTTTGGACCGAGCAGGAGGAGCCGCAGGCCGCGCTCGGCAGCCATTTGCACAAGCTCGCGTATCCGTCGAATTACCTGAATCACGTCGCGAAGAACCAGGGCGAACTCAAACAAGCGTATCATCACGAAGGCAAAGAGATTTTGGATTTGGTGCTGCGTGGCGAGTACCTCTACACCGCGAACGGCGCGGACGGCTTTGAAGTTTTCGACGTGGCGAACATTGACCAAAAAGGCTTCAGCGAACGTATCACTAGCGCGCCGGTTTCGCCGCTCGGCCAGCGCACTTACGTTCGCACCAAGTACGCCACGAGCATAACGCTGCCGAGCACACTGGGCATTGACCCCACACGTCTGCGCCTGCCGGAGAACGAAGAGCAGCCGATCAGCCTCATCTACGCGTGGGTGTTCGTGACTGATCGCGAGGAGGGCCTCGTGATGAGTTCCGTTGCAACGCTTGTGGACGGCAATCCGGCCAACAATTTCCTCGATAAAGATCTCAAGATCATCCGCTACAACCCGGACGGAAAGCTCAAGGGCGCGATGCATTCTTACATGGCCGGAACGAATTTGTTCGTGGTCGCGGAAAAGGGTTTGTTCATCCTTGGCCTGAGCAACACGGAACTCGCCGAGCCAAAGTTGCTGGCGGAGTTGAGCCATGGTGAATTCAAGAACCCGCGCGCCGTTGGCGTACAATTCCGCTATGCGTTCGTTACGGACGACGAGGGCTTCAAAGTCGTCGATATTACCAATCCTTGCCAACCGCGTCTTATCCCGACTGCGACTATTCCACTGAAGCACGCACAACGCTTCTACCACGCGCGCACCTACGCTTATGTGGCGGATGGCGCAGACGGCTTGGCGTTTATTGACATCACCAATCCTGAAAAGCCAAGACTGGAACGCCATTTCACCGCCGACGGCCAGTTGAACGACGTTCGTGCCGTGCAGATCGGCTCGATCAATGCCTCAATGTTTGCACTCGTCGCGGACGGCAACAACGGATTGCGCGTGTTGCAAATGATTTCACCCGAGAACGTGCCTGGCCATGGCGGCTTCAGCCCGGCGCCAAACCCGAAGCTCATTGCAACGTACAAGACCCACGGCCCGGCTCAGGCCGTGGGGCGCGGTCTCGACCGTGACCGCGTTGTGGACGAGACTGGAAATCAAACGGTCGTGTTTGGTCGCCGTGGCTCGCGACCGTTCAATCTCGAGGAGATGAAGAAATTCTACCGGCACGAAAGCGGTGAATTGTATCGCGTGGAAGATGTCTCCATTCGCGACGGCAAGCTCGTGAGCAACACCAGCGATGAATTGAAACCGACCGCGGCATTCATTTCACCGCGAGAAACGCCGTCGAGTCGCCCGCCGGCCTCGCGTCTGGTTCGGCGTGGCGAATAGTGTGGCTGGAATCCCCGGCTTGACCCGCGCCGCGTGCGCGGCTATTAAGATGTCGCTTCCGTTTCGGACGCCAAAGTAGCTCAGTGGTAGAGCAACGGTTTCGTAAACCGTAGGTCGTGGGTTCAATCCCCACCTTTGGCTCCACTAATAAAATCAAGGGTTTCATAGGATTTTCCCAATTCGATTTTTGCTCGGATGTTGCTAAGTTGCAACAGTTGTGCAACAGTCGGCGCGTGAAGAATCCTAATTTGCAGAAATCCCGAAAATCCTCCGCATGGCCGCGTAAAATCAGCGTCGGGCGGATGTCGGTGTCGGTTTATCGCCGCTGCACTCCGCTGGGGAATTACGCTTACATGGTGGCAAACTACGCCGACGGCAAGCGCCGCTTCGATTCCTACGCAGAGGAAGCCGACGCGCTGAAAGCTGCGGGCACTCTGGCCCGGCAGCTAAACGAGCGGGACGTGATGACCGCCAGCATGACCCGGGAGCAGGCGATTGAATACGCCAGCGCCGTCCAGACGCTCCAACCTCTCAACCTTGCGCTTGTGTCCGCCGTCACAACCTTGGCGGAAGCTGTCAAGTTGGTTGGCGATTTGTCGAGTGTGGTTGCGGCTGCCAAGTTCTACGCAACCCGGAGCAAGCGCACCGTCCCGAAACGCGTGGCGGACTTGGTTGCGGAGTTTCTTTCGATCAAGGAAGGGCGAAAGGCATCGGAGCGCTATCTGCAAGACTTGCGGTATCGGTTGAACCGGTTCGCCACAGACTGCCAAAAGGACGCGTGCAACGTTACCACGGCGGACATTCAAGCATGGTTGGACGGTCAAAAACTGGGCCCGCAAGCCTACACCAACTTCCGGCGTGTGCTGAATGTGTTCTTTGAATTTGCCGCTGCCCGGAGCTATGCCGCCGACAATCCAGTTGAGCGAGTTGAGCGCGTCAAGGTTCGCGCTGGCGAACATCCCTTTTTCACGCCTACGGAACTGCACAGATTGCTTGCAGCAGCCTCGGCTGATTATTTGCCTTCGCTTGCTATCGCTGCCTTTGCGGGTTTGCGATCTTCCGAAATAGAACGATTAGAATGGAGCGACATTCACCTATCAGAACGGTACATTGTCGTCGGCGCGGGGCGGGCTAAGAATGCGGGGCGACGCATCATTCCTATTCACGACAACCTTGCCGCGTGGCTTGCTCCTTACGCATTCCGACAGGGCAAAGTTTGGGCCGGAACCCACAAAGCATTCTACCAAGCACAGCAAGCAACTGCCGCCGCAACGGAAGTAAAGACGGACCAATTGAGAGACATCGCTGCGCAACCTTCGATTGAATGGAAAGCCAATGCGCTTCGGCACAGCTACGCATCCTATCGCTTTGCGCAAACCGGCGATGCCGGGCGTGTCGCAGGCGAACTTGGCAATACTCCTGCGGTGGTTCACAAGCACTATCGCGAACTGGTGAAACCAAAGGACGCAGAAAAGTGGTTTGGCTTGTTTCCTGAAGGCATCGCGAATCTCTTGCCGGATCAAGCGACAGCGCAAGAGTGAAGTTTTCCAAAAGCGTGCGGGTGGCATAGGCATCGTCCCTTTTCCTTGTCTATGAGTCATAACTCAGACAACGGTTGAGATTGCCGCAATACCTAGGCAAAAGGGATTGACGCATAACGCACAATTGCGCACAGTCGCGTTGCATTGGCTGTGGAATCGCTGAGCCCGTCAGGCTGCACCATAACCATGCTTGACGATAAACTATTGACTGCGCCCGCCCCCGCTGCGGGCTTTTTGAGTTCAGCGGAAACCATCACCGACAAACGCGGCTTTGGCAAACGCTGGGGCTTTTCCATTCGCCACGTTGACAACCTCCTGGCCCAAGGTTTGCCGCATTTGAAAATCGGCAAACGGCGCGTGCGTATCATCCTTGCGGACGCGGATGCTTGGATGAAAGAACGCTTCGCCTGTCGTCGCATCGGAAAGGCGGGGACCGCGTGAGCGCGCCCGCCACGGAAGCGGCGGCAACTCAAATCAAACAATCAGCGCAGCCCGACACATTACCGCCGTTCGCCGCGTCCTGCGCTGATAATGCCAAGCCACCAGGCTTGATCCTGGAGTATCGCCCGCCGCCGATTGAATGTCTGCCGCCGCCGTTGGCAGAATACGTGACCAAGTGCGCGGAAGCCATCGGTTGTGACCCTTGCCTTATCGCATTGCCCGCGCTGGCGGCCTGTGCGGCATCCATCGGGGATAGTCGCGCCGTTGCCATCAAGCCCGATTGGATAGAATTTCCGATACTTTGGACACTGGTCGTTGCCCCGTCTGGCGCGATGAAAACACCCGCTATGAAAGCCGCCATGCACGGTATGGAAAGCTTGCAGCGAGAAGCATTCGAGATGTACCAAAGGGCGGAAGCAGATTACAGGGCCGCAACCCTCGAATGGACAAGAGCTGGAAAGAAGGGGCCAGAACCAACGCCGCCAAAATTGACAAGCTACTGGATTGGAGACGCCACCATTGAAGCGGTCTGCACGCGCTTGCGCGACAACCCACGCGGCCTTTTACAGAAGCGAGACGAGCTTTCCGGCTGGCTTGGCAGCTTCGATAAATACTCTCCCGGCAATGAGGCGGCGCAATGGCTAGAATTCCATTCCGCGAACTCGTTGCGGATTGACCGTAAGAACGGAGATTCCCAGACGATTTACATTCCCCGCGCACTGGTGAGTGTGACCGGAACCATTCAGGAAAAGATTTTGCGCAAGTTGCTTGCCGCAGACGATGACAAGCATTTTGATAATGGACTGGCCCCGCGATTTCTTATGGCGATGCCACCGGAGCGCGTTCGGGAGTGGCGCGACGATTTCATTCCGCCTGAGCTTTCCCAAAAATATGTGGACATGTTTCGGGATTTGGTCGCGCTCGCGCCGGAAATAAATCCAGACACCGGGCGCCGCGAACCACGGCTGCAAAAATTCAGTCCGGCTGCGAAGGAATTATTTGTGGACTTCGTAAATCGGCACGGAATGGAACTGCGGGCCTTCAAATCTGACCGCCTAAAAAGCGCATGGTCAAAACTGGAAGCGCAGGCCGCCCGGCTCGCTTTGATCTTCCATTGCACCCGGCACGCGTATTTTCCCGGCCCCGAAAATAATTCCGGGGAAATTTCCGTGGACACTCTGAAAATGGCCCTCGTTTGGATTGATTGGTTGAAAAATGAAACCCGCCGGATTTATTACACGCTGGCCAACGGCAGCGAGGCGAGGCTTGCTGACAAATTGATTGAATTCGTCCGGCGCAAGGGCGGACTGGCAACCGCGCGTGATGCTGCTCGCGCTGGCGCCGGTGGCAGAACCGCTGACGAGATTGAAAAATTGATGCGCTCGCTTGTGGCATCTGGTTTCGGTGAATTCGTAATGCCAGAGCAACCGCTTGGCGGCAGGCCCACGCGATATTTCAAGCTCAAGGCATACGGCGTCGCGTGAGATTTGATCGAGCGTGCCGCGAAACTGACAAAACCCGAGCCGAGATTCCAAGAAAGCCCTGATTTAATTGGCAATTCCAACGTCGGCACGGGTGACGCGATACCGCCGCGAAACCCGGCGAAACTGGTTTGAATCGCGAGCGGTTACGCGGGGTTTTGTCAGCGTTTCGCGGCAACCGCTCGATTGTTAAAACCCTTTGAATTCTTGGGCAATTTCAAAATTCACACCCGGGTTTCGTCAGTTTCGCGGCGCAATGTGGGTTTGCGCCTCCTTGCGCGAACCATTCCCGCCCTTGCTCCTTGATTTCCCTTTGCTACGCTCCGGCACGGTGACACCGGCTGAATTCAAAACCAAATGGGCCAAAGTCAGCGCCAAAGAATCTGCCGCGTATCAATCCCATTTTGACGATCTCTGCCGCCTCCTGAATCTCGCGCCGCCGTTGGAAGCGGACCCGAGCGGCGAATTCTTCTGTTTTCAAAAGCGCGTGGTCAAGGACGCCGAGCTTTTCGACATCGAAACGCCAGACCCGAGCGAGCCAAGCGAGCGTGGCTTTGCCGACGTGTGGAAAAAGAATTGTTTCGCTTGGGAATATAAAGGGAAAAAGAAGAATCTCGACGAAGCCTACAAGCAATTACTCCGCTACCGGGAATCATTATTAAATCCCCCGTTGCTGGTGGTCTGTGATTTTGACCGCTTTATTATCCGCACCAATTTCAACGGCACGGTTCAGGAAACCCACGAATTTAATAACGACGAAATTGGCCGCCCGGAAAATCTGCGAATTCTCCGCGCCTTATTTGAAAATCCCGAATTTCTCAAGCCGCAGCGCACGACGGCGGAAATCACGGAAAAATTAGCCGCGAAGATTGCCGAAGTTGCCCGGTCGCTCCAAAAACGGGAAAGCGTGGAAATTGCCGACGCTACCACGCGCAAGGCCGTTAATTTCGCGCAGCGGAAAAATCTCCGCATCGCCCGGTTTCTAAATCGAATTGTTTTTTGCTTTTTTGCCGAGGATAGCGGGCTTTTGCCGCCGAATTTATTTTCCGATATTGCCAAGACCGCGCTCGACGATCCCAAGCAATTTGCCGCCGCGCTCGAAAGCCTTTTTCGCGTCATGGCCAAGGGCGGAATGTATGGGCATCACAAAATCCGGCATTTCAACGGGCATCTATTTGAGGAAGCCACGGTTTTTGAATTAAACGAGGCGGAATTAAAAATCCTCGTGGAAGCGGCGGAAGCCGACTGGCAATTTATTCAGCCCAGCATCATGGGCACGCTCTTTGAACGCGCCTTGGATGAAAACCAGCGGGCCCAGCTTGGCGCGCACTATACCAGCGAGACGGATATTCGCACACTGGTTGAACCCGTGCTCATGGCACCGTTGCGCCGCGAATGGTCCGCGCTCAAAGGCGAACTCGCACCGGCCTTCAAAAAGGGCAAGGCGAGCAAAGAGCAACGCGACAAGATCGCGTCATTCCTGAAAACTCTTTCTACAACCACAGTGCTGGACCCGGCCTGCGGCAGCGGCAATTTTCTATACGTCTCGCTGCAACTGCTTTTGGACTTGGAAAAAGAAGTCATCACCTTTGCCACGCAACTCGGCTTGGAATTCAAGCCGCAAGCGAACGTGAAGCAACTCAAGGCCATTGAAATCAATCCGTACGCGTATGAACTCGCGCAAGTGTCCGTGCAGATTGGTTTCCTACAATGGCGCCGCGACAACGGTTTCGACAACGACCGCACGCCGGTTTTGCAAGTGCTGGACGGCTTTGAAAACAAAGACGCGCTCATGCACGAGACGTTTAAGAAAAAGGCGAAGAACCTGAAAGCCGCGCGTGAGGAAGAACATCAGAGCCAGGAAAATCTTTTCAAAGTCTATGTCGAACGCGCTTGGCCGGAATGCAGTGTTATTGTCGGCAATCCGCCGTTTCTTGGAACAAAGAAGCTTCGCGGCGAACTAGGCGACAAATATGTTGATGAGCTTTTCCAAATCTATGGGAAACGCATCCCGAATTTCAGCGACCTGTGTTGCTACTGGTTTGAAAAAGCTCGCGAATTGATCGAACACGGCAAATGCAAGCGCGCTGGGTTGCTGGCGACGCAGGGAATTCGCGGAGGATTAAACCGAGAGGTTCTGAAGCGCATCCAAGCCACTGGCGGCATTTTCTTCGCCGAATCAGACCGTGAATGGATTCTTTCTGGCGCAACAGTTCACGTCAGTATGATTGGTTTTGACGACGGCTCGGAAAAGATTCGTCGGCTCGACGGTAAAACAGTTTCGACGATAAACGCGAATCTGACGGCGAAAGCCGATACCACCAAAGCAAAGCGGCTTGCGGAGAATCGTCTTATCGGTTTTATCGCCGACGTGAAAGCTGGCTTGTTTGATCTGCCAGAAAAAGAAGCCTTGCCCATGCTGTCAGCGCCAAACCCAAACGGCTTGCCAAACAGTGACGCTCTATTGCCTTGGGTCAATAGCCTCGATGTTCTGCGGCGCCCGCGAAATTATTGGATAGTTGATTTTGGTTCTGATTCACCGCTTGAAGACGCGAGCCGCTATGAATTGCCATTCGCCAAAATTAAGACGGATGTGTTGCCTGCGCGTTCACAGGTGAAGCGGAAAGCCTATCGTGATTATTGGTGGTTGCACGCTGAACCATGCACCGAAATGCGAAAGCGAATCTGGCCGCTTACGCGTTTCCTCGTGACGACCACGGTTTCAAAGCATCGTGTTTTCGCATGGCTAGGTTCGCCAACTTTGCCGGATCATCAGCTTGTAGCCTTTGGCAGGTCTGACGATTATTTCTTCGGGCTCCTGCATTCACGTCATCACGAAAAATGGGCACTCGCTCAAGGCACGCAGTTGCGCGAAATAGAATCTGGCTTTCGTTACACGCCAACAAGTTGCTTTGAAACCTTCCCGTTTCCACGCCCGGCGCCAGCGCAGGAAGTCGCGATTGCCGCCGCCTCGAAAGAGTTGAATGAGTTGCGCGAACGCTGGCTCAATCCGCCCGAATGGACGGAAACGCGCACGCTCGAATTTCCCGGCAGCGTGTCGGGCCCGTGGTCGCGCTACGTGGACCCGAAAACCGTGGAGGCCAAAACCGGCGTCGGCACCGTGCGCTATCCGCGCCTTGAACCTCGCGACGCCGATTGCGCCGCCAAACTGAAAAAGCGCACGCTCACGAATCTCTACAACGAACGCCCCGCTTGGCTGGACCTGGCGCACAAGAAACTGGATGCCGCCGTCGCCGCCGCCTACGGCTGGCCCGCCGATCTCAGCGACGAACAAATCTTGGAAAAGTTGCTCGCCTTAAACCTTGAGCGCGCGGCAGAGGAAGCCAAAGCTGCAAAAGCGAAAAAGCCGAAAGCACAACGGGCAAAGATTGCGGATGAGTTGGTATGAGCAGATTAACTGAACAGGACAAACAATACCTAGAGGCATTACGGGCGTCGGAGTTTCAAGCCATAGACGAATTCGACAAAACGATCTTGGCGCTTACAGGTGGAGCGTTTGGGGTTTCGTTTGCATTTTTGAAAGACATCGTTGCGCCCGGCTTGATCGTCAACAAGGGGTGGTTGATGACTGCGTGGATTGCATGGTGCTGCGCACTGATGGCAAATCTGACATCGTTCTATTTCAGCCATCTTGCGATGCGGAGAGCACAACGAGAATACCGGAGAGGCGAACGCGATGAGGCTAAATTGAGCGGATTCTTTGGAACGTCTGTAATGTGGCTCAACCCGAGTGCGGGTGGGTTGTTCATTGCTGGCTTGATTTGCATGTCCATTTTCGTTACGAGCAATTTACGTGACTCCAGAGCCAATCCGCCAACCAGCGCCGCGCCCGCAGCCGCAACCAACGCCGCGCCCGCAGCCGCAACCAGCGCCGCGCCCGCAGCCGCAACCAGCGCCGCGCCCGCAGCACACACCGGAACGCCGTGAGCCGCCGTCACATCCGGGCAGGCCCGTTCCTCCTCCTCCGATTAAGAAATAGCTATGAGCGATAAAGACAAACCGCAGAAAATCACAAACCGGGAGACGCCGCTTAAAGGCAGTAATTCTTCGGGAAGAGAAATTGTAATCGGTAACGAACGGGCCAGCGAACCTAAGATTGACACAACTCCACGGGCACGGCTTGTTCCCATTCCTCCCAAACCGCCAGAAAAGCCACCAAAAAGCTGATCGTTGATTTCGCGTTCTTCGGGAAAGCGGCAAAAATCCGAGAACCGAGGTGGATACAGCGCCACAATCCAAAGACAGCTACGATCAAGTCTTGCAGTTCAGCAGGATTACGCGAGAAAACTGGTTGTCTCCCGATCGTAAGAACTACGTGCCTTTTGGTGTCACATCAGAGCAATGGATTCAACGGTTTCTGGAACCGCGCTTGGCAACGAATGTTCCTACTGAAGTCGTCAAGGTGTTTGAAGTGGCTCGTGGTGCAATGATCTACAGTTGGTTTTTCTACCCGCTAGCAACACTCGGTTTTGAGCAATGCACCCGGATTGTCGAATTTGCGGTATGGGAACGATGCCGAATGATCCAACGGCCATCGGACAATTTTGCGGATAACTTGCGGAAGTTGATTGCAACAGGGGTGATTTCAACCGCCGCTGAATCCCGTTGGCAAAACTTGCGCATGTTGCGTAATGACCGTTCGCACCTAAGAAATTTCATGCTTCTGGATCCCTTTCAAGCAGCGGATTTGCTTCATAATATGGCTGAGTTGATTAGCGAACTGTTTTCGAGTCCTACCAACGCCTGAGCGTGAATATGCAAACCAATCCGAGGCGCGCAATTCTGCGTCTTAATTTGCATCGCGAATTTTTCGCCGCAATTGTTGCCAAGACCAAACGGATTGAATATCGGGACCGCACGCCGTACTGGAAAACCCGCTTGGAAGGCCGCCGCTATGACGTGATTTGTTTCCGCAACGGTTACGCAACCAAGGCGCCTGAAATGTGGGTTGAATGGCGCGGCTTGCGAAAATGCGGCACGGTGCGCAATGGTTATTACGCCATCCGGCTTGGTCGCATTCTGAAAATCAAACGCTGGCGGCACATTTGAAGAATTGAAGAAAGCTTTCCCGCCATAAGCCAATTGCCATTGCCGCCAACCGCGTGCTAGATTCCTAGCGTCATGCAAGTCACGATGGAAATGCCCGATCAAGTCGCCCGGCAGTGGGGGGAAACTCCCGACGCGGTGGCGCGTCACGTCATGGAAGACGCGGCGATTGAAGGCTATCGCGCCGGACGGCTGACACAGCGGCAAGTGGGCACCATGCTGGGCCTGGATTATTGGCAAACCGAAAAGTTTCTGGAAGAACGCGCCGTGCCGCTGAATTATTCTCCCGCCGATCTTGCGGCTGACAACGCCACGCTAGAAAAAATCCTTTCCCGCCCGTGAGCGTTGTTGTCTCCGACACTTCGCCGTTGCACTACCTGATTTTGTGCGGTGCGGAAAGCATCCTGCCAAAGCTGTTCCGGCAAGTGGTAATGCCGCCCACGGTTTTCCGGGAATTGCAACAACCCAACACACCGGCGCCCGTGCGCCAGTGGGCAGCGGCATTGCCGGAATGGGCAATCGTGCAACCACCCAAAGCGGTGAATCTGGCCTTGGATGTGGATGCGGGCGAATTGGAAGCCATCTGCCTTGCGCGCGAAATCCATGCGGACGCGGTTTTGATGGATGACCGCGCCGGGCGCAATGCGGCGATTCAATGCGGCTTGGCGGTTGTGGGCACGATTGGCCTTTTGGAACAGGCAGCGGCACGGGGATTGATTGAGTTGCCCGCGACGCTGGCGCGTTTGCAGCAAACCAACGCCCGGCTTGATCCTGAACTCCTTCGCGGTGCGCTGGCGCGCGACCAAAAGCGGCGGGAGAGATGATGTCGGCAGCGGATTTGATTTCCGCTTGAATCGCCTTGAATCAGCAGGACGGCTGAGGTCCCCGTGACAAGTCGGATTGCTTGGAATTCCTCCGCTGGGAAAGCCGGGATTCTTAATTTTCTAAAATTATTTTCGTCCTCGCTTACGGTTCAAAAAACCGTTGCCAGCTTGCAACAAAGTGCAACACCGGAAGTGCGTTTTTGTGCGCTACTACGACAAATTGCCAAAAAATCAGAACTGCGCTAATCGCCTTTATTCATAAGGGTTTCATGCACGTTCATGTCTCCGTCGCGAAGTGCAAAATCAGGATTCGTAAACCGTAGGTCGTGGGTTCAATCCCCACCTTTGGCTCCATTCCTTACCGTCTCTGCGGCAGTGGTTTGGACCAAGTTTGAGCCCCATGGTTAACGGTTTTGGCTAACAGCGGCCCGGCCATTTGCTGGATTGGCCAGTATTTTGGAGGATTCGCTCACTAGCGCCTCACCGTTGGGATTCCAGTCCGACTAGGCTCGATAACGCGAAAATGAAAGCACGTTATCGTCTGTTCTTGCGTCGCAAGAGCGTTTATTACGCCTTCGACAATACCACCCGGAAGCACCAGAGCCTCGATACCCGCGACCGGGAAGAAGCCAAGCGCCTGCTACATTCGCTCAATGAGGCTGCTCGCCAGCCGGCCATGAACCTGCGCCTGGCCCGTGTCTATCTCCAGCACAGCGATCCCGCCTTCGCTTCCCGCACCTGGCAGCATGTCATG
>WBZT01000293.1_pt2 | contig 35303 bp, 31 predicted proteins | sample 5204241 | NCBI WGS metagenome assembly WBZT01 (sample SAMN12344358, study PRJNA552823) | activated sludge metagenome | biome: Activated sludge suspended growth; feature: Nitrification reactor; material: Wastewater; isolation source: activated sludge from nitrification reactor of wastewater... | reverse complement strand
ATACTATTTAATATTTTATATATTTGAAAATCAACTTCTTATGGATTTAAGAATAACTGAATTATCCAAATATTATGGTCATCAAAAAGCGGTTGACAATATTTCTTTTGAGGTAAGATCGGGTGAAATTGTTGGTTTTTTAGGGCCAAACGGCGCTGGAAAAACCACCACCATGAAGATGCTAACTCAATATTTGAATCCCGATCATGGCGTAATATGGTATGGCAACTCCAGAAACAACGATAATATAGATATTCGAAGAGAGATTGGCTATTTGCCAGAGCATAACCCACTTTATGAAGAAATGCCGGTTTTAGATTATTTGACATTTTGCGCTGCACTACAAGGCGTAACCTCCGCAGAAATTCCGGCTAGATTACGAGAGATGGTAAAAAAATGCGGCCTAGACGAAGAAAAACATAAAAAAATTGGCGAACTCTCCAAAGGTTATCGTCAGAGAGTTGGTTTAGCACAAGCCATTATTCATAATCCGAAAATTCTAATTTTAGATGAGCCAACCACTGGTCTGGACCCCAATCAAATCGTTGAAATCAGAGAATTAATAAAAGAATTGGGAAAGGAAAAAACCGTAATTCTCAGTACCCATATTCTTTCAGAAGTTGAGGCAACGTGTGATCGAATTCTCATCATTAATAAAGGCAAAATCGTAGCAGATGGAACCGTTGGCAACCTTAGAAAACAAACGGAATCCCGCCAAATTATTAAAGTTCGGATAGATGGGGCCTCTCAAAATCAAATTTATGACGCTTTATCCAAGCTTAATGGCGTCAATATGGTTGACTTGATCAACAAGGAAGAGCAAAGATTTGAAATTCAATCCATTTCAGACGAACCATTAAATAAAATGGTCTTCAGGCTCTGCGTTGATCGTCAATGGGATTTGTTGGAGATGACTCCTGTCGAAACTAAATTAGAAGATATATTCCGTGATTTAACATTAAACTAATACGTATGATGAATTCCATAATTGCTACTATTACAAAAAGAGAGCTCAATTCTTTTTTCGACTCTCTTACAGCATATATTCTTCTTGTTGCATTTCTTGGATTCAGCGGATTTTTCACCTGGATTTATGGTGCCGATGTATTTATTCGCAAAGAAGCTGACCTGGAAGTTTTTTTTGGAATTGCAAAATGGACACTGTTTTTCTTTATTCCTGCCATTACGATGAGAATGATAGCCGAAGAAAAGAAAACAGGTACTATTGAAATTCTCTTAACCAAGGCAGTCAATCCTCGACAGCTCATTCTGGGAAAATATTTCGCTTGCCTAATGTTAATAATTATCACCTTAGCTTTCACTTTACCTTATTATTTCTCAGTTGCCAGATTAGGTAATATTGACCATGGCGCAACGATTTCAGGTTATTTAGGACTTATACTTATGAGTTCTGCATACATTTCTATAGGATTGTTTACCAGCAGCATTACGAATAATCAAATTGTAGCTTTTCTTCTCGCCCTGCTCATTGGCATTGTATTTCATTTTATCCTCGATGTATTGAGCAATGGAATGAGGGGAATTGCTGGGAATATTTTGAATGATCTGAGTGTAAGCAAACATTTTGATTCAATTTCACGAGGAGTCATCGATTCAAAGGATATATTATTTTTTCTTGGATTAACAGCTCTAGGCTTGTTTCTTTCAGAATTATTTGTTTCAAAAACAAAATAAAAAAATGAAAAATATTCAAACTAAAATAGCTCTTGCAGTAATTTTTTTCATAGCATTAAATTTTGTTGCTCGTCAGTTTTTTTTCAGAATTGACCTTACTGCCAATCGAGAATTCACTTTGAGTAAAGCAACGAAGGATATCATAAAAGACTTGGGTGAAAAAGTTAAGATAAAAGCTTATTTTTCAGATGATCTACCTATTGATATTGCCAAAACCAAAGATGATTTTAAAAATATGTTAAACGAATATTCCAACCTTGCTAAAGGAAATTTGGAATATGAATTCGTCTCACCCAACGAAAGTCCGGCTAAGGAACAGGAAGCTATGCAACAAGGAATTCAACCTGTTATGATTAACGTTAGAGAAAAAGATCAGGCAAAGCAACTTAAGGCATTTCTTGGAGCTACCATTGAATATGGTTCTAAAAAGGAAATAATTCCTGTCATTCAGCCAGGAACGGCAATGGAATACGCGTTAACAACCAATATTAAAAAACTGAGCGCGACAAATAAAGCTAAAATCGGCTTCGTGCAAGGTCATCGAGAAGCATCTATTCAAGAAATGGGACAGGTATACGAATCTCTCAGCATTCTATACAATGTTGAATCCGTTTATATAACAGACACTACTAAACTTGAAGAATATCGAACTTTGGTAATTATACGACCTGAAGATAGCCTGCCACCTGCACAGCTGGATAAACTGGATCAGTATCTTCAAAGAGGAGGAAATATAATAATCGGTTTGAATGAAATTAATTATGAGTTACAATCCGGTCAATCATCGATTAACCATACAGGACTTGATATTTGGCTGAGTTCAAAAGGAATAGAAGTAGATACTTCCTTGGTAAGGGATGTAGCATGTGGTTCAGTTCAAGTGCAACAACAGAATGGCTTTTTTAATTTTAGCACACCTGTTCAGCTTCCTTACTTACCACTAATTCAAAGATTTCCATTTCATCCTGTAACCAAAGGTTTGGAAAGAGTTATTCTTCAATTTGCAAGTCCAGTATTATTCAAGGGAATTCCTAATTCAAAATTTACACCACTCGTATATACCTCAGACAAATCCGCTAAAGAAAACTATCCCATACACATTGATATCCAAAAACAATGGACTGAAGGAGAATTTCCTGATAAAAACATCTGTGTTGGCGGATTATTGGAAAAATCAGATGGAACGAATGGATCCAGAATAATAATTTTTGGTGATGGTGATTTCCCAGTTGGCAGAGGAAGAAATCAGCAAATTAATGAAGATAACGTTTCATTACTCGTTAATGCAATTGATTATTTAAGTGATGATACAGGATTAATTGAACTGCGCACCAAAGCGATTACAACAAGACCTATAAAGGAATTAGATGAAGCTTCCAGAAATTCTTATAAATATCTCAATTTCCTCATTCCAATAATACTGGTCTTGGGCTATAGCTTTTACAGAAGTTCTTTAAATAGAAGACGAAGGATCCAACGAATGGAAGAAAGATATAAATAAGCTATGCAATAATTTAAATTACAGGTTCAGCACTAAAGTAGAGTCTTTCATTACTTTATTAAATTATTCTTTATACGGATCATGGTTTCAAGAATTTTAAATTTGAATATTCGTCAATTCTTAGAAAGTAAATTCCTGGAACTAACTGACTTATTGGAATCCTCCTTGAATTTGAATCGGATTTAAAAAGAGGTACCTTGTTCATTCTTCCATCAGAAGAAACCAGATAACCACTTTCAATTTCTTTATAATCTCCATTTAAACCAATGGTAAGAAAATTTTCATCCTGAGTTTGAATGAAACATTTCTTCTCGGGATGAATATCAATAACACCTACAGGGGTACAAATTAATTGTTTAAATGCAGGAATGGTGTCTAATCTAAAAGTAATGTCGATGCTCGAGCCGCTGTCGTTTATCTGATATAAGTGAATACTATCATAATCTGAAACATCAATTCTGTCTTTGGTAACATTAAACACAAATGACTCATTGCAGGAATTTATTACATTATCTGATTGTGAAGCCACAGCAAGTACATCACTTTTATTATCATAAAAATTTGAAGTAACTGCAATGATTCCACGGGATCCTAAAGCAGCTATTCCTGAACTAGTCCCCACAGAAAAAGCTTCAAATCCCTTTTTATAAATAGAATTAATCTCTGGAATTGCATTTAAATTATTGATAGCACTAAAACCCAATCCATCTTGTCCAGAAAGAATGTCTCTATGTCCACAAATTAGAAACCTCCCTGGCCCAATCTTGAAATCCTCCAATCGAAACTGAGGCGCATAATTTCTCCATGTCTTTAGTACTAAATCCTCATCAAATAAAGTAATGGAAACAAATCCCAGCCCATCTCTGCCAATTATTGGTTGAGCAACCAAATGTACATTTGCTCCTAACGATTCAAGACCAAGGTGCCAATATCCACGATTGAGCAATATGCCGGTTCCTGTGGAGTAAAATTTAACATTAACCGATTTTTCAATATTTAAATCATGATCTAAACGAATCAAATAAGTACCTTTGATAAAAGGCGAATCCATTCCCAATAGTGAAAGGAAATAGGCTCCATTTGAATTAATGGTTAAATTTGCTAAAATTATTCCATCATCAGCATTCCCAATTCTCTTCTTCAATATCAAGTCACCTGTTGAAGTATATTTACCAATTCTATTTTCCTGAACACCTTTTGAATCATATTGATGATATGCAAGGATCAAAGTGCTATCAACATATAGCAATTGACCATCACTGTAAAAGTCCCCTGATTCAATGGGTTTCAACCAATTCATCCTTTTTGATCGCAAGTCTAAACAACACAGCAGCAGATAATTTGAATCAGGTATGCCGACTTTTTGAGCAGAAAATAAGATATATAAATTACCTTCCTCTTCAGAAGAACTCATTGAAGTCAATAAATAATCTTTCGCAGATAATTTAAAAGAAGTTAATAACTGTTCACGACTGTTCATCCGGATAATTTCAATAAATTGATAATTCAATTTTGGATGCAGTGTATTAACAATGATGTCCGCTTCCCCGTTTATACCCGTAACACCGGAACCGGTTATTACTGAATTTACTTGTCTTTGAATTCCTTCACTGGTATCTGCTATGATCCTATAACTTAATTGTGCAATCATTTGGGTATTGAATGAAATCCATAATATAGGAATCAAAGGAATAATAATCTTACGTGTCATAAAAATATATTAAAAATCATTCGAATCAAGTTATACATTAATAAACAATAATTGCCAGATGAAAATTTAGCCCTACTAAATCATTCTTAATAATTTGGATTTTCAAACCATTTTCACTGATTCATTTTACAAAAATGAATAAAATTTAAATCATTCAATTATAATTCTTTGAAAAAATGTTCCTCCAGATTTAAACTGAAGTTTTAAAAAATATACACCGGGTATTAATGTAACTGGAATTGCAATGTTTGAATTTGTTGTATTCTCAATTTTAAACGATGATATTCCATGAAGATTAAATAACTCCATAGTAAATAATTCAATTTCTTGGGTTTGAATATAGATCATATCGCGAATTGGATTTGGAAATACCTTAGTGCTTTTTTCATTACCATCGAACACATCAGAATGCGCACCATCAACAGTGTAATCAGAGCTGTACATGGTTAATCCTCCTCGATAATTCCCAACGACAAAATCCAAAAGACCATCATCATCCAAATCTGCTATTGAAAGATGTACTGTTTCGCCATCTCGCAAGTCCCCATAGTTAGATTCTTCTTTAGTAAATTTACTATAAATATTGCCTTCTATATTGCCAAATACATTGATCTCACCAAGCAATCCTCCTGAAAACATTTTGTACTTACCCTTAAAATCAATGAACACCGGAGAACTAAATGATTTATAAGTTGAGCTGATTATGGCTTCACCCAGACAGTTCGTATTTGGAGCTTCCGTTGAGGACTCTGTAAATATTGGATTAGTCTTGGATCCCTGATTTTGAAAATAGGTAAAACTTGAACATTTTTCAAAATTACTATTGTTGTTATCCTGACGTCCACCGGAAACGATGTCCAACAAGCCATCCCTGTTCAGATCCACCAAAAAAGGAACACTGTTTGCGTACACTGTAAGATTTTTGTAAGGGTAAATGGCTTGTTTAAATTGAAATTTCTTTCCAGGTCCTGCGATATTTTCAGAATAAAAAAAGGAACCATTGGTTTCACCACATAACATATCCAAATCACCATCTCCATCTAAATCACCAAAACATGGAGTAAAACTATATACGGCATTGATACCTTCACTGTAAATTTTAAAATTCAGATAATTACTGTCAATCAGGTGAAACTCGGGACTCTTCTTTGTCCCTCTATTTTCAAATAAAATTAACCTTGCATCTCTAGTATTGTTTGTGTAATATATTCCTTCCGTACCAACTAAAAGGTCTATCAATCCATCTTGATTATAATCTACAAAACAGGGATGAGTGCCAGCCCCAAAATCCAACATTCCATCTACTAAAAAATTATTTTGTACCAAGTTGAATACTTTTCCATTGGCAGTTTTTACACCATGAAACAATGTAATGTTATTAATATTATTTGAAATGTACCTAGTATTGGGTGTGACGAGTATATCGCTTGAGCCATCCTTCGATTTGTTGATCTCAAATGTGCATGGGAAAACAGTGACATTTACAGGGTTTGTTTCAGGCCAGGAAACGATCTGACGGTCCATCCAGGCTAGTTGTTTCGTCCCGTTGTTAAATAATCCAACCAATTTATTACTGGAAATATCTCCAATCAGCAAATCATGTAACCCGTCTAGATTTAAATCACTGCTAAAAACCGTTGAACCCGAATGCCTGGAAGTATTGGATTTAAACAAATTACATTGATTAGGACCGTTACTCAGAAATATATCTCCGGTAAAACCCCCTTCACGAAATCCTCCATAACAATCTGTTTCCAATACGAAAACCAAAGAGTCAAGAGACCATGACCTCTCGGCGGATACATTTCGATACCATTCAACGTGCGTCGCCCCATTTCCAAAAGTTAAAATATCAATATCGCCATCTTCATCAATATCATCAAATGCAGGAATGTCATAAGCACTGACATAAATTTGGGATTCAAAATTTCCTATAGGCCATTTCAAAACCGTATTTCCTTTACCGTTGGTTTGTAACTGATAATGGACCTTATTCGATTTTACAATTCCCTTATAAACCTCAATTCCATCAATTCCTTGGGTATTGGAAGAGGAAGTGAATATATCAATTATTCCATCTTTATTATAATCCAAAAGTTTTACCCAATCTTTCAATCGCGGGAGATCCCTAATCAAATCAAAATTATAATCATAGCGTCCGATCTTAGCATTGTAAATCATAGGGATGATCACATTTCCATCCCGGTCAAATAATAACAGATCCATTAATCCATCTGCATTAAGGTCTCCTTCACTGATTTGAGCGTTGTTTACACCCCCGGTTAAAGCGTTGTTATAAAGCTGATTATTAATATAAAAGGGTACATTTTTTCTTGTTAATGGCTGAGATCTAAGCCCAAAAAAAGCCAGAATAAATACATAAGTTAAAAAGATCCGCATGAATCAATTAATTTCTTAAGGTAAATATAGTACTATATCTTAATCTTGCAGTCAATATTAAAGAAATGGAAAACACAGATCTTGGCATACATAAGTCATGGCTCATTCTGATTCTAATTCTAATAGGAATGAGTATGCTCTTTTTCAGTGCAAGTGTCGCGTTGATTTATCTTCAAGTACACCAAGATCTCCAATCCATCAAACTACCATTTTTATTCTATACCAATACGTTTTTTTTAATTCTATCAAGCTTTATTTTTCATAAAATAAATCCAAAATTAATAAGAATACGAACTTTGCGTTATAGCTTAAGTGTGATACTCACTTTAAGTTTTTGTTTTTTAATTTTTCAAGGGCTTGCCTGGTATCAGCTTATTGCATACAATATTTCTGCTGCATCTGACAGACTTGCTGGTTTTATGTATTTTTTCTCTTTTCTTCATTTTACACATGTACTGGGTGGACTCCCCTTTCTGATTGTTTTTTATATCAAAATGAGGAGAGAAAGCACTCGTGATCTGCTTACAGAAAATCACCAAAGAGAATTTAAAATCTTAAGAGTATATTGGCATTTTATTGATCTGCTATGGATTTATCTTGTTTCTTTTTTGAGTATTTTAATTTACTTCTTTTAAATTATACGCATAAACATGGTTCATTTAAGACCGGCATCAGAAAATAGCAGTTCAAAAAGTGCCCTTGAATTTTTTGATTTCAAATTACTCGTGACGCTGAACTTTTGCCTTACACTTTCGCTTGTTATGCAGGAAGTTTTGGTATCTTATGAATTGTATAGGGTCACCAAGGATCCAATGACACTCGGATTTATTGGCTTAGCGATAGCCCTTCCCTACATTTCTGTAACACTGCTGGGTGGTCATTATGCCGATCGAAAAAATAAAAAATATATTATGGGTTACGCACTTTGCTGTCTGTTTATCATGTCAGTATTCTTTGTGCTTATGTTCTCAACCATTGGCAATCAATGGTTGAACTTATCTCATAAGATATTTTTCATCTATTTGTTTTTTGGTGTTTCTGGACTAGCAAGAGGATTTTATCAACCTGCAGCTTCTGCTTTACGACCCTATCTAATTCCAAGGCATTTATATGGAAACGGATCTACATGGAATAGTTCTGCCTGGCAATTAGGATCAATTATGGGTTCAATTGTGGCAGGGTTCAGCTATGCTCAATTTGGCTTAGTACCAAGTTTGATTTGTGCAAGTATTTTCTCTATTACTGCAATCCTTTCATTGCTGCTTATTAAAAATTCAGCTAAACCCAAAGAATCCATTACAAAGTTGAATGAAAACATCTGGCTAAGTATTAAAGAAGGATTTAGATTTGTTAGATACAATAAAATCCTTTTGTATTCAATTTCCTTAGATCTGGTTGCTGTGCTTTTTGCTGGTGCCGTAGCCATTTTACCGGTTTACGCTCAAGACATATTACAAGTGGGCGCACAAGGACTTGGATGGATGCGCGCTGCCCCATCCATTGGTGCCTTCTTAGGCTTGATTTTAATGACCAGATTTTCTCCGATGAATGCTGCCTGGCGAAACATGATCATTGCCGTCTCTGGATTCGGTTTGGCTACAATTGTTTTTGCTCTTTCCAAGTATTTTATCTTATCCTTGTCCATGCTTTTTTTTATTGGGGCTTTTGATAGTATAAGTGTCGTTATTCGTGGAACTTTACTACAACTTATACCTCCTGATCATTTGCGAGGTAGAGTTTTAGCAGTCAATAACATCTTTGTATCTTCATCAAATGAAATTGGAGCTTTCGAATCTGGACTAACTGCAAAGCTATTCGGCACTATCCCATCTGTGTTCCTTGGAGGCTGTGTGACGCTCCTGACAATAATTTTAGTTTATTTTAATTCAAAAGAATTGTTAGACCAAAAGATCAATTAGTCCTTCAGAAATCTAACTTTATTTATAGACAATACTAGCCCCTTGAAAAAAATAAATACTGGTAAAAGAAATGTCCTATTCATATTTTATCCATTCTACAATTGTGTTTTTAGGATCCAATTTTAAGAGATAATGTCCTTGATCACAATGATATACTGAGCCTGCAGAACTTAAAGTTGCTGTTGAATAATCAGGTATTTTAAATTTGAATACATTCCCGTTTCCATATACTTTTTGCAAATTAAAATAATACTTGTTGGTCTTAAAACTATACAAAACAGAATTTTTAAGTTCGTGAATACTAAGATAAAGTGCTTGCTTGTCATCCAGTAATATCCAGCGATCTGATTCCTGTATTCTGTGAATCCTCACATTGTCAATTAACTTTTGTGCTGGCGGAAAAGATTTACATCCCAATGCTTTAAAATTTGGTTTGTTCTTACCATTAAGAATGTCAAGATTTAATCTTGCCTGTGCAGCCAGTACTTTATTACTGCTCTGAACAATTTCTTCCAACAATCTTTGAGCTTTTTCCTTTTGATTTACCTTGATATAACAAATAGCTAGAGCCAGTCTAAGCTTGTCTTTATTTTCGTCATCCTGATATATTTTGTAATTCAATTTTCCTAACTTACTCTTTTCATAGTGCTCCATTGCCTGTTCAGCCTTACCTTGAAGCATGAGTAAACACATTAGATGAATCTCAGATGAAATGAACATTGGATCTAACCTGGATGCCATCACAAAGTTCTCCCGGGATTTATTTAAATATTCTTCTCTAAGCAACACTTCTTCCTTAGACACATTTTCACCTCTGTTTAAAGTGGGTTTCTTCATTCTTGTATCCCAATTAATTTCAAACGGGTATACATATTCATCCAGATTTAAAGCGGTAAAGTTCATAGCAAGATAAGCATAATTAATACCTAAATTATTGTAGACCTCACGTCCTTTATACCATTTGGCAACAAATTCATAACAAGGTGTCGCAAGATCATATCTACCTGCCGCCGTCAAATAATTTCCAACTTCATAGATTTGAATTAATTCTGAAACCATATTTCTAACACGTTGTGCTGTCAATTTTCTCTCCTCAAGGCTTGGATATCCAGAGAGATTTTCTTTTAATTTAAACGTCTCATATATTCGATCAATTAAAGGTTCAATCATATTCAAACTTCTATAACCTGCCATATAAGACATAAATGCTCCAGAAATATCTGCCGCTTCTTCGTGAAAATTTGTTGAATTATTAGATTTATCATAGGCCAGAAAACTAGTCTCTTGTGCTTTTAGATCGAGTTGAAATGCATGGGATAATTCATGCCCGAAGACAAAAGAAAGCGCTGAGGCGGAATCACTACCAAATGATCTGCAGACTTCTAATAGCTTATCACTAACTTCAATCACATTACTTTGTCGCATAAAATAAGCTGCATTCTTCTGATCATGCGTAATTCTGAGGGAAGGCTTGAGAATAATTTTATTTCCATTGGTTCGATACAATTTATCTAGTACCTCTTCCGGAGTATTACCTTTTTCTGCCAACAAAAGAACCGGCACTAATAAGAATAGTACCGGTTGTATTAGAATAAAATTTCTCATAATTTTAATATTGATTACCATCTATTGTAGATGAACTAAATTCTCAAGAAACTATTTCCTTTTTTCAAAAAGATCGAGGTAAGCTCGAGCATACTCAGAAAATTCAAAAATAGGGTCCTCAGCTAATTCCTTCAACAATGCTCTAGCCGTAGCTAAATCATGCTCGGTATTAAATTTTGCGAAGCACCATACAGCATACCATTTAGCTGTATTCTTATATTCAAATCCTTCGGCCCGGGTCAATGGACTTAGATACTTAGCTGCTTTGGCATATTCCGAATTCTGTAGATAGGATAGTCCAAGATACAATTGAGCCATCTGATCATCGGGATAGTCATTTACAATTTGCAACAAGCTAAGTTTTGCCTTTTGGTATTCAAACTCTTTATAGAGTTGTAAAGCTTTGGAAAGAGAATCATTTCTTCCTTCTTCTGCATTAGAAAAAGCCGCTGCGCCTAATTTTTCAATGGTATAATTTAGTTCCTTCTCTTCAATTCGCAATTTTGCAAAATCAGGCAAGTCAGATTTCTTCGGAATAGAAACATAGGTAACCACAGCAACAAGCAATAGAAATGAGGCCGCTACCAACCATTCCCGTAATTTCCACTTTCTTAAGTTTGTTGATTTAATATTTGAATCAACTAATTCATTGTTGAAAAAACCTTCCTTTTCCAGTTTAGAAACTACCTTATCAATGGTGTTCTGCGTCCTTCGATTACCATAAGTTTCAATATGATCTATCAAGCGGTTGTAAGTATCTACTTCTTTGGCCATCTCTACATTGTGCATGATTTCGTATTCAAATTTTCTCGCCTCCTCTGGACTAAGTTCTTTGTTTTTCCATGCTTCTATCAAGTCAAAATTTTCCCAAGTATTGTTCATATAATTTATTTTTTAATAATTTAATATAGAGTTATTTATTTAGTGCTCGTTTGTTATCAGGTCTTTTAATTTATTCATACATCTGTTTTTCTTAACCCTGACGAATCCTGCGGTATATCCCATGATTTCTGCTATTTTTCCTAGTGAGACTTCATTATAATAATAATTGAGTATTATTTCTTTACACTCCACTCCAATATTATCCAATGCTTTTTCCATTCTTCGATATTGAACTTCTTTGTCTTCGACGAGGAACTCCTCGTCAATATTTCTCCAATCCAAATGACTATCATCTACCTCAACGACCTGCTTGTTTTTTTGCTTTACGAGATGAGCCAACCACTTTTTTTGAGCGATAGACATAAGATAAGTTCCGAATTTGGTGTTATTGTAAAGCTCGAACTCGGGATTTCTGATGTTCTTTATTAATGCTATGATTACTTCCTGAAACAGGTCCTTTGCAGCCTCATTATCTCCATTGTTTTGAGTTACATATTTCAGTATCATAGCATAATAATCCCTGTATAACACTTCAAATGCCCATTCTTCATTGAGCCTTAACGCTGTTAAAAAATCATCCTTACTTTTCATTCCTTAGATTTAATTGGTTCAATTGTTAATCTGATAAAATTAAAATTGTTATCGCCTCAGACCATAATCTTTGTAAAAATAATGGAATTGGCACGGAATATATATTAATATGTATGCTCAGAACCCACATTTACAAATAAAACGACTTCCTAAAAATTCTTGAATCGAAGGTATTAAATCAATCCATCATTGCAGCGTCCAGACTCTTCATATGAAGACTATAATTTTTAACATTCATTACTGATAACATTTGTACGTTTGCTGAATACATACCCATAAGCCATTAGTATGAATAAACTAATTGTAGCAAGTGTATTTTTAAATATATACCTCTTTTCCGCGAATGATCTTAGCTGTCAGCATTCAGCCCATTGTAAGGTCTTACTTATTGGTGTATCTGATTATCCCGCTGGAAGTGGTTGGAATAAGCTTTCTTCTGTGCATGATCTGGAATTAATTTCGAAGACTTTTATTCATTTAGGGGTAAAACCAGGCAATATTTCCATGCTAAAGGACCGGCAAGTAACAAAAAAGTCAATATTGAAGGCTATTGAAACTAAACTTACCAATGAAGTCTCTCCTGGTGATTTCGCTGTATTTCATTTCTCCGGACATGGCCAACAAATAGTTGATGACAATGGTGATGAAATTGATGGATTAGATGAGGCCCTTGTTCCTTTTGATTCACCTAAATATTACGATCAGCTTAATAATCCCGGAAACAAACTTTTGAGAGATGACGACTTAGCATATGAATTCAGTTTGCTTCGTCAGAAATTGGGCCCAGAAGGTCGTCTCTTAATTAGTTTTGATGCTTGTCATTCGGGAAGCGCTATAAGAGGTTTATCGAAGGCCAGAGGGACAGATTATATCATGGCCAATCCAATACAAATTTCACAGCTTGTCAAAGATTCTAATAAAGTTGAGATAGATGAACTGAATTACGCTTCCCCACAATTGGCACCTCAAATAGTATTCTATAGTTCCAGTCCAAAACAATTGAGTTATGAATATTCACCGGATGGGACTAAAAGCTATGGATTATTTACATATGCCTATTGTAAGGCATTAAATAATCTGAACCCGGATGACAATTACCAGTCCATTTGGGATAAAATCAGAGTTTTTATGTTCGCACAGACAAATATTCAAAATGCTTATGCAGAGGGTAAATTAGAAGAATCAGTACTTAAAAAAATTATTCTACCTAAAGGAAATTTTATAAGAGTACTTAAAAAAATAGATCCATCAATGTATAACATTGACCTTGGTCAGATACATGGCATTACCAAAGGAAGTACTATTGAGATGTATTTGTCCAAAAAGAATTCTCAAAAAATAATTAGTGAAGGATTCGTAGATGAAGTTCGAGCTTTTGATTGCGATATTATTATTCATAAAAAAATAGATCCCAAAATCGATCCTTCAGAATTAAAAGTAAAAGTTAAAAACATCCTGATGGATGAATTTTATGGAATCTTATCCATTCAATCAGAAGATCCTCAGGTTACCAATCTATTAAGATCAAAAATATTGGAGTATTCAATGATTAATCTTCAGGATAATCATAGTGAACTGATTCTCCAGGTAAAGAAGAACCAGGCTAATTTGTCTCAAATCACCCTTTTAAACATGGCGGGTGAAAACTTATATGAAAAAATCATCCGTCAAAATGAAGATCCAAAAATATGGTTAGAGGAATGTGTGCAAATAGTCATTAAATATTTCAAATCAAAAAAATTAATTGATCTCGAGACAAAGGATGATTTTTTAAAAGCCAGAATAAGCTTAGAACACGTTGATTCCAGTGACATGTTCAAACCAATTTTTAAAAAGAATGAAACCGTTAAAATAGTCATTCAAAATACCGGAACTGAAGGTTTTTATTTCAGTGTATACCATATTCAACCAGATTACATCATAAAAAAGATACTTCCCAATCCCGACCAAACAGGGCAAAATGAAATTGATTACTATCTAGAACCCGGAAAATCTTTTTACTCTGCCGATTTCACCATAGGTGAACCTTTTGGTAATGATGTACTAAAGTTAATTTGCACGAAGGATCCTATAACATTTGGCTTAACCAGAGGCTTAGACAAAAAACCAAAAAACGCCATTACATCTCTAATAGATTATTTTAGCGATGAAAATTCGGGCGTTCGAGGTCCTAAGCGAAACCTATCCTCGGATAAAGGTTTTATAGGTTCTTTTGCATTCAAGACTTTTGAATAATTAATAAACTAAACCAATAAAGTTCAATCTGGCCTATTGCACGTTGAAGTTATTAAAGGGAATGTATCAATCTTCATCATCTGTTGTCCCTACCGTTTTAGACATAAGGTTAGCTTTCAAAAACTCATCGATTTGACCATTCAATACCGCATCGGTATTTCCGGTTTGATATCCACTTCGATGATCCTTTACCCTGCGATCATCAAGAACATAAGATCTAATTTGAGATCCCCATTCGTTTTTCGTCTTGGTTGATTCGAGCTTCTGTTTTTCCTGAAATTGCCTTTCCAGCTCTCTTTCATAAAGCCTGGACTTCAACATTTGAATGGCCTTATCTCGATTTTGATGTTGAGATCTTTCCTGTTGACATTCAACCACGATTCCGGAAGGAAGATGCCTAACCCGGACTGCTGATTCAGTTTTATTGACGTGTTGACCACCTGCACCGCTGGATCTAAAGGTGTCCCATTCAAGATCAGCAGGATTCACTTCAATTTCAATTCTTTGATCTATTAATGGATGAACAAAAACAGATGCAAAAGAAGTCATTCTTTTATTTTGAGCATTGTATGGACTAACTCTTACCAATCTATGGACCCCATTTTCTCCCTTTAGCATTCCATAAGCATAATCCCCAGAAATTTCAATTTCTACATTTTTTATCCCCGCGACATCACCCTTTTGAAAATTTATTTCTGCGTATTTATAGCCGTTTCGATCTGCCCACATTTGATACATTCTGTACAGCATTTCTGCCCAGTCACAAGCTTCTGTGCCTCCGGCTCCTGCATTAATTTCCATCAAACAACTCAGTTCATCTTCAGGCTTATTTAACGTGGAGTGAAATTCAAGATCATCCACCAGGTTTACACATTCCTTATACTTTGCGTCTAATTCCTGTTCGCTAACTTCACCCAAGTCAAAAAATTCCAGTAAAACATCCAAATCATCCAGATGACTTTGTGCATGATGATAAGAGCTCAACCATTTTTTGTGAGTCTTAATTTCCTTCATGATCAGTTCAGCCTGATGGCCATCTGACCAAAATTCAGGGTTCAGTGTTTGTTGTTCTTTTTCCTCTAATTCTAGTACCCGTCTATCGACGTCAAAGATACCTCCTTAACTCCGCGAGCCTGGCCTTAAGATCTTTATGTTGATCCAGTGTCATCGATTGTTCCTTTTTAGTTATAAAAAATAAAACAGAAGAGGAAGTCCAGATAAAGGACATCCTCTTCTGTCTCAATAAGAATTCAATTATTATTTCGCGCCCAAAACTTCGATATAGAAAACAAGATCTGACTTTCCTGGAATTGCAGGAGGGCTACCTGCTTCACCATAACCTAATTGATAAGGAACAAATAAAGTGGCTTTTGAACCAACTGGCAGTAAAGCTACACCCTCATCCCAGCCTTCAATAACTTGTTTTTGACCTAGAGGGAAAGAGAATTCCTGTCCTCTTTGAAATGAATTATCAAACATTGTTCCATCCATTAATGTACCATAATAATTGACAGATACTGCTTGTCCACTTTGTGGTTTAGATCCTGAACCAGTCTCGTGTACAACATATTTTAATCCAGAAGCAGTAGTAATTATTTGATCTTTTAATTTACCTGACTTGTAATCGGCCAAAGTAGTCTTGACCTTATTTTCAATTTCCGGAAGCAAAGATTTGGCTGCATCTAATTTTGCGTTGATGGCATCCTGTTCAACTTTCATATCGGCATCATAAGCAGCTTGATCCTTTATATCTGTTAATGTTACATAAAAAACTATTTCTTTAGCATCAGGTATTCCTATTTGTTGTCTGATATTATCATCAATTTCCTGCGTAATAACAGCGCTGTCGCCTTTTGATAAGTAGTACAAAATTTCAACTACTGGTTGAACATTCTTGGTATCTTTCTTCTCCTGTTTTGGAAGTTTAAATTTAATGTTCGGGTTGGAACTCATTGAATTGAACACCAATGAATCCTTAACTTTAACTATATATCTAAAATAAACGTAATCTCCCTCTTTGGCTGGATCGCCGGATTGATCACTTAATATTCGATATTTCAGACCGTTCAAGGTAGTCTTATCACTTTGTTTGCATGAAACACCAATAAGTATTATACATGCGATGATGGCCAATAATTTTGTTTTCATAATTTTTGTATATAGAATTTAAGAATTTACAGTTTTAAGAACACCCATTACCTCTTTTAGTTTTCGAAGTGTATCCTCCAAATTTAATTTGGAATAACCTCCTGATGCATTACGGTGCCCCCCTCCATTAAAATTTTCTCTACAAATCTTTTGAACGGAGAACTCAGCTTTGGAACGCATGGACAATTTAACAATGGAGGGTTGATTCATCACTAAAGCTCCAACACGTATACTTTTAAGCATCATCAGATAATTTATGATGCCTTCGGTATCGCCACGCCGGATATCATAATTTTTATAATCATCTTTGGTAAGATAGATTAACCCAAATCCTTGCTCTGGAAATAGTTCCATCCGGTTATGAAGACAATGTCCCAACAATTGCAGGTATTTATCCGGCTGACTATTAAGAACCAATTCCTGAATGTTGCTATCATTCAGCCCTTGTCTTTTGAAATCTGCCAGTATTTCAAAGATTCTGTCACTGGTGTTATGGTGAAAAGAACCGGTATCCGTCATGATTCCGGTATAAAGACTTTCAATAATTTCTTTTTGAAGAAGTTTAGATTGGTTAAGTCCAGTTATAAGGTGATAGACAATTTCACAGGTAGAACTCATCTCAACTTCAGAAAAAACCAAATCTGCAAATGGTTCTGGATCCAAATGATGATCAATCATTATTTTGGGAGCCGAAGATGCCAATACCTTTAATCCTAACTTATCTATTCTGTCCAGCGAATTAAAATCAAGACAAATTATTAAGTCTGCAGCTTCGACCGCCTTTTCAGAATCTAATGGGTTAAGGTCATATATCAAAATCTGATTAGACTGATGCATCCACTCAAATGCAAGAGGATATTCACTGGGAAGTATAACTTTGGAGACATGGCCTTTGGATTGCAAAAAGTAGCTCAATGCCAGACAAGACCCTATGGCATCACCATCCGGATTACGGTGAGACAACAAAACCACATTTCTGGGTAATAATAAGTATTTGGCCAAAAGCTCTAAGTCCTTCATTTCAGAGACAAAAGTCAGCATATTTCCCAAAATTAATATTGAATGACTTGTTAAGAATTCCTTCATCGGAAACGAAGGAATTAGTTTTGCACCCTAAAATTCACAAAAAATGGCTGGAAACAGAACTTTTACCATGATTAAACCTGATGCCGTAGCATCTGGACATATTGGAGATATATTAGCCCTCATTTGTAAAGCTGGTTTTAAAATCGTAGCGATGAAATACACTAAGCTTTCACCGTCTAAGGCCGGAGAATTCTATGCGGTTCATAAAGAACGACCATTTTATGGAGAATTGGTTGAATTTATGTCCAGAGGTCCAATCGTAGCAGCAATTCTTGAAAAAGATAACGCAGTTGAAGACTTCAGAACATTAATTGGCGCAACGAATCCAGCCAATGCAGCTCCCGGTACTATCAGAGCCCTATATGCAAAAAATGTTGGCGAAAATGCAGTTCATGGTTCTGATTCTGATGAAAATGCAGCAATTGAATCTGCTTTCCATTTCGCGGGGACCGAAATTTTTGCGTAAATCCTAAAAAACTACTTATTCCAAAATCCTGAAAAAGTCTTTCTGGCTGGTCCGGTAAGATAAATATTGCTTGCTTCCAGCGCTTGATTCAGCTCCATTTCAACTACCAAATCACCACCTTTAACCTTAATTTGAGTGTTTCGCAAACCAGGGTGTCCCAATCTATGATTCAAATAGTAAGAAGCCGCAACAATTCCGGTACCACATGCCAGGGTTTCATCTTCCACACCACGTTCGTAAGTAGCCATCACGATTTGATGGTCGTTTATTATTTGGACAAAATTGACGTTAGCCCCTTCCGCTGAAAATGCTCTTCTTATGAATCTTCCTTCATCCCTTATGGGATAGTTTAATGGATCTTCCACTTCCAAGATTAAGTGTGGAGAGCCCGATTGAACCAATATTCCATTGGAAGTGCTTTCCAATGTTTGAATGTCTTTCATCTTAACACGTACCGTTCCATTATCAACGATCTCGGATTCATGTAGTCCATCCGCGGCTATGAAACGAAATTTTTTTCTCCCCCATTTATGAAAAGCATATAAACTTATGCATCGACTTCCATTACCACAAAATGTAGAGAAATTGCCATCTGAGTTCAAATATTTCATCCTAAAGTCTAGTCCGTCTTCCGGGCATAAAGCCATGATTCCGTCCGCCCCAATTCCAAAATGACGATCACATAACCTTCGCATAAATTCATTATCCTCTAAATCAATGGCCTCATTATGAAAAAAGTCTAAGATTATAAAATCATTCCCTGCTCCTTCATATTTTTCAAACGCAATTAGCTCCATCATTAAGAATTAACTCGTTGATTGTTTTGTTGTTCAAAATCATGAAGCAATCGAAAAATATTAGGATGAATCGGATGCAGAGATAAAGCATCCTCCATCGGAAACCAGCTGGCTTGTTCTATATCTTCTTCAGCTTGTGGAATGATTGGGTGGCCTGAGTTATCTTGGAAATGAAACCATTTTGTTTTCTTAAGACATCGCGTTTGCTTTTTATCTCTGAAGAAATGAAACGTATTTGCTACCTTTTTAATCAGTTTTAGCTCATTAAGACCTACTTCCTCGCGACATTCTCTTTCTGCGGCATCTTCAAAACTTTCATCAAACTTAAGCTTCCCTTTGGGAAGATCCCACATACCCCTACGAAAGATCATTAGAACTTCTTGCTTTTGATTTTCAATAATACCTCCCGCAGCTGGTATATTTAACAATAATTCCTTTAGATCTTTAAACATTCTTTTTACATCCGCCGCATACAGATAGATATCTTTAAATCTGTTTGAATTCTCTAACAAATCCATATATTGGAAAAGTGTCTTTTGCTGGCCCTGATATGGAATAATCAGGGTATCTTCAGTAGAAGTAGCCTCTTCAAGTAGTTGTTCTGGGATTAAAATCAACTGTTTCCCGTTTATATAAATTTCATACCTTTGGGAATCTTTCGACATTCTATTCATGAATTTGGCTAATAATATTGCTGATAGATTGCTGCAAATAAACGCAATAAAATTAAATGCAGCAAAACCTTTTATTTGGTCTAGTGGTCTTCATTCTCCGATTTATTGCGACAACAGGCTTATTCTCTCCTATCCTGAAGAACGAAAAATTGTAATTAAGGCACTTACCCGAGAGGCAAGCAATTATGAAGATATTAATGCCATTGCAGGGGTGGCAACAGCTGGAATTGCATGGGGTGCTTATGTTGCAGATGCTTTAGGTTTTCCCTATTGTTATGTACGCAACAAACCCAAAGATCATGGATTAAAGAACTTAATTGAAGGCAGATTACCACAAGCTTCAAAGGTTTTAGTCGTGGAAGACCTCATTTCGACTGGTGGAAGTTCAATAGATGCAGTGGAAGCACTTCAATCGGACGGCTATCACGTATCTGGTGTCCTTTCTATTTTTCAATATGGTTTTAATTCCGCCAAAATGAGATTTGAAGATAAAAAGATTAAATTTTCTAGTTTAACTAATTTTGAGACCCTTTTGGCACGTGCTTTGAGTGCTAACTATATTTCGAAAGAAGAATTCCTCCGTCTCCAATCCTGGAACCAAGATCCCAAATTATGGTCAGAGACTTATGGAAAACCATAATGTTTATTAGATATGCCAATAATTACCAAAGATTCAGAAAAATTTCTTTTCAAATATTTAGACAATGCTTCACCAACTGGTCATGAAGCAGAAGGTCAAAAAATTTGGTTAGAGTATGTGAAACCATTTGTAGATGAATGGCACTTAGATCACTATGGTACACTCTACGGTGTTATCAATCCTGGCAAAGATTTCAGGGTAGTCATCGAAGGTCATTCCGACGAAATATCATGGATGGTAAATTATGTGACTGACGATGGTTATATTTATGTCATTAGAAACGGTGGTTCAGATCAATCCATTGCACCATCCAAACGGGTAAATATTCATACGCCCAAAGGAATTGTTAAAGGCATATTTGGTTGGCCCGCCATTCATATGCGCAAAGGCAATGACACCAATCTAACCGCAACGGTTGAAAATATTTTTATCGACGTTGGTGCAAAAGATAAGGCCGAAGTTGAAAAAATGGGAATACATGTTGGTTGCGTAATTACTTACGAAGACAAACTCATGACACTCAACAACAGCTATTATGTTGGAAGAGCTTTAGACAATCGCATGGGAGGTTTTTGTATTGCAGAAGTTGCCAGATTGCTCAAGAAGAACAAAGATAAACTCCCCTATTCTTTATATATCGTTAATTCAGTTCAGGAAGAAATTGGATTAAGAGGTGCAGAAATGATAGCCAATACCATCAAACCTAATATTGCCATAGTCACTGATGTAACACACGATACACATACGCCAATGGTTAAAACAAAAGATCAAGGTAGTATTAAATGTGGTGAAGGCCCTGTAATTTGCTATGCACCTGCAGTGCACAACAAATTGCAATCCATACTGGTAAAAACCGCAGAAAAAAAGAAAATAAAAATCCAAAGAACGGCAGCCTCCAGAAGTACGGGAACAGATACAGATGCCTTTGCTTATTCTAATGGTGGTGTTCCATCTGTGCTCATTTCTTTACCTTTGAGATATATGCATACAACGGTTGAATCAGCCAAAAAAACCGACGTAGAGTCGGTTATTGAATTGATTTATGAAATGTTGTTGGCCATCGATCCAAAAGCAAATCTCAAATATTTTTAGCATTGGAATAAAATATTTGACTTCAGGTCAATCCGCCATATACTATTCTGTTTGCTCAGGTATAAATTTTTTTATCCTTCAATATGGTAGTAACGAAATTATAACCGGACAGGTTACAAATTTATACTTGCTCATTAGTTTGTCTTTACTAACATTTGTTTTTTACTTTTTACAAATAAAATTTTTTTTACTTCTCCGCAAACATGGTAGTTTGCAACTTTCCATTGGTATGGTTTTGGGCCTTGGGTTTATTAGCATAAATCCCCTTAAAGGCCTGGCCCTTCTTACGATTTTGTTTTCTGCCATTGCTTACAATAGTATTACTCCTAATCTTAGAAACATTCCATTTCTTAAAAACATAATAGTAGCCTTGATTTGGGCGACATCCATTTACTTAATTATACCAATTGAATATTACAATAAAAAATCAATTTTACTTTGTTTAACAAATTTTCTTCTCATTCTTTTTTTAAGCTTATTGTCAGACAAAATTGACCATGTCCTCGACAAGAGTAAACTTCATAAAACATATTATAGTATTACCAATACTAAGCTTTATACTTTTTCGATTTTAGGAATTATGCTTCTCTTTTCTCTTGGTTTATATAATTTATCCACACATGATTTTTTTTCAATTTCTTTAATAAAGATTCTTATTCTTCCGATTGTCATCCTATTCACTCCTGGTCAATTTTTTGATAAAAAGTACCTTATATATTTAAAATTGATATTAGACATAAGTATACCTTTGTATAGTTTATTTTTACATAGAAATGCGTGCATTCTTACAATTTTTTGAAATCAATTCAACTTACTTCAAGATTTTTAGTTATTCAGTAAGTTATATTGAATTTACTGGTAGTGTTGCAGGCATAGTAGCAGTTTGGCTAGCTGCCAAATCAAATATCCTTACCTGGCCTATTGGTTTAATAAATATTATTTTATTTTTCCTGATTTTCTGGCAGGTCGAATTGTATTCTGATGTGTTTTTACAAGTTTATTATTTTAGTGTAAGTCTTTATGGTTGGCACAACTGGAATAAAGAAAAAAAGCTCAATGCACCCATTAAACTATTATCAGCTTCGAACAAATTCCTTTTAATGGGCACCATATTGATTGCTACAGTGTTACTTGGCTTCATCGTTAGTAATTTACATGTAATGATACCAAACGTATTTCATAAACCTGCTTCTTTTCCATACATTGATTCTTTTCTAGCCATAAGCAGCATTATTGCCAATACATTAATGGCACAAAGATTTATTGAAAACTGGATACTATGGATTATTGTAAATGTAATATCCGTTGTTGTTTATTTTTTAAAAGATATTATCTTTGTTTCGATGGAATATTTTGTATTTTTAATTCTTGCAATATATGGATTCTATTATTGGAAAAAAGAGTTCGCTCTGATTTCTTAATAGTACAATAAACATTTTTACTAGAATGGAGGACACCGATAAATTATTTGTTGAAGTTATTGTACCATTGGCATTAGATGGTTGCTTTACATATTCAGTTCCTTTGCATTTAAGAGATCGGGTGAAAATTGGGGTTAGGGTAGAAATAGAATTTGGAAAATCTAAAAAATATTCAGCCCTTGTAAAAAAAATTACCAATGAATCTAACTGGCAAAAAGTAAAAGATATTCTTGATGTACTGGATGAAAATCCAATTGTTACAACCCGGCAACTTCAATTATGGGACTGGATCTCAGATTATTACTTATGTGGCCTTGGAGAAATATCACTGGCTGCATTGCCGAATTCATATCGCTTAAGTAGTGAGACTTTAGTTTTAAAAGAGGCTGTAGATTATTCTTCTGTCGAGCTTACTGACGATGAATATCAAATTCTGGAAGCACTCGAAATCCGGGAAACCTTGTCCATTCAGGACATCCAACTCTTTCTGATGAAAAAATCCGTAATGAGAACATTAAAATCTCTTATGGATCGAAAATTACTAACTGTAATCGAATCCCTTAAGTCAAAAAATTCAACGCCACAAGTCAAATGGATTAAACTACATCCAAGACTCATCGAAGATAAGGCTGAATTTAACATTGCCTTAAATTCAATTCAGAAAAATGAAAACCAGACCAGATTCCTGCTTAGCTACCTGATGAACAATCCGACATTCATATGGAAGAAACAATCTGAAATAATTAATAAAAGTAAAACTTCATCTTCCGTTGTAATTTCTTTATTGAAAAAAGAAATCATCATCCTCCAGGAATTAGACAAATTTTCTTATCCAGCTTATGAAGAAAATTCTTCCCACCTTGTATTATCAGATGAGCAAAGTATTGCTATTGATCAAATTAAAGAGAATTGGAAGTCAAAGGATGTTTGTCTACTCAAAGGTGTAACTGGAAGTGGTAAAACACATATCTACATAAAACTTATTCAAGAAACAATTGCTTCAGGCAGACAAGTACTATATTTACTTCCTGAAATAGCATTAACCAGCCAATTGGTATTACGCTTGCGTCAGCATTTCGGAGACCAGTTACTTGAATATCATTCTGGAATTGGTAATTCCAACAGACTTGCTATATGGAACGCTTGTTTAAACAATCATCCCTTCATTGTTGGGGCTAGATCTTCAATTTTTCTACCCTTTAATAATTTAGGATTAATAATCATTGATGAGGAACATGATCAAAGCTACAAACAAGTTGATCCAGCCCCAAGATACAATGCAAGAGATGCCGCATTAATTCTTGCTCAAGAACATCAGGCTAAAATCTTACTTGGTTCTGCCACCCCTTCGATTGAATCATATACTAACGCGGTTCAAAACAAATATGGTTTAATTGAACTCAATGCTCGATTCGGTGAAAGTAAAATGCCAGAAATTATTTTGATTCCATTGAAGGAAGCATATAAATATAATAGAATGAAAGGATTTTTTTCAGAAGATTTGCTTCTGGAAATAGAATCTCAACTTCAACGGAAAAAACAGATCCTTATTTTTAGAAACAGACGAGGGTATAGCCCAGTACTTCAGTGTAGAAATTGTAATTGGGAAGCAAAGTGTGAGCAATGCGATATTCACCTTACATTACATAAACAGTACCATCATCTTAAATGTCATCTTTGCGGTTTAAAAAAACCCATTCCGTCTAAATGCCCTCAATGCTCGCAGCATTCACTCAAAATGATTGGATTTGGTACAGAAAAAATTGAAGAAGAACTGTCTTTGATTTTTCCTGAGATCAATATACAAAGATTTGATTTGGATGCAGCTAGAAGTAAAGTTAGTCAAAGTCAAATTCTGGAAGCATTCCATGAAGGCGATATTCAAATACTAGTGGGTACGCAAATGCTAACCAAAGGTCTGGATTTTGACCAGGTTTTACTAGTAGGTATATTACAAGCTGATCAAATATTATTTTACCCTGATTTTAGAGCTCAGGAAAGAGCTTTCCAATTGCTGACACAGGTAAGTGGCCGTTCCGGAAGAAGAGATGATTTAGGAAAAGTTATCATACAGGCATTCAATGTGCAGCATCCTGTTTTAAAGGATGTAATGAATCATGACTTTGAAACTTTCTATAACAGGGAAATTAACGAAAGAAAGAAATTCGTTTATCCTCCTTTTGTCAGAATTGTCAGAATTGAAATCAGGCACAGAAAGGAAGAAGTGGCAAATCAATCCATCGAATATTTAGCCACCTTACTAAAAAAACAATATGGCAAAAGGATTCTTGGTCCCGCTGACTCCACTATAGCTCGGATCAAAGGATATTATGCACGCGAAATTTTTATTAAAATTGAAAAAAAATCAAATCTTATAAAAAATATTAAGGATAATATTCGGAATCATTGTCAGGAACTTAAAAATCAAGAAGCCTGGCATAATCTTAGAATCCTTATTGACGTTGATCCTTATTGATTTTTTTATAGATTTTAAACCATTTTATTATTTTTAAGTCTTATATCAAAAATATTCACCATGAAAAATCAATTGTTATTGTTAGTTCTAAGCATTTTTAGCTTTAATTTAATCGGTCAATCCGATTCAACCGGTTTGCCGGGAGATAATTTTAACTTAGAAGGAGCTTTGGATTTGTTTAAACAAGCTAACTCTCCGGAAGAATTTGAAAAATTATTAAATACAGAATCAAATCAAGTCAATAATTTAGATTTGAATGATGATGGACAAATTGATTATGTAACTGTTCTTGGAAAGACAGAAGGGGAAGCACAATTATTTGTTCTTCAAGTTCATCTCTCTGAAAGGGAAAGACAAGATATCGCCGTAATTGAAATAGAGAAAAAAGGGTCCAACGTTGCCAATATTCAAATTATAGGCGATGAAGACATTTTTGGTGATGAAAAAATCGTCGAACCAAGTGATGGAAGTCCTTATGATGAAGCAGATGATGAAGAAAGCGGTCCTTCTCCATCCGGCTTTATACAACCTGCCGTTATTATAAATGTTTGGGCATGGCCTTGTGTACGCTTTGCATATGCCCCAGGTTATATTGCCTGGACTTCTCCTTGGAGATGGGGTATTTATCCGGGCTGGTGGAAACCTTGGAGACCGTTAAGATGGGCTGCATGGCATCCATTGAGAGCAAGATACTATGGACCATCTGTAAGGGTTGTGCATACGCATCGATTAGCCATTGCGCATAAAGCTTATAGACCTGTAAGGGTGCATTCTACTACGGTTAGAACAAGATATGCCGGCGCTCATAAAAATTATACCGTCACAAAGAAAAGAACTACAGTTACCGGTCCAAGAGGCAACAAAGTTACCAAATCAAAAACGACGGTCAGAGGTCCTCAAGGACATGTAAAAGCACAAAAAACAACAGTCAGAAGAGCAAGAAGATAAAGTCTGTTTTTTTAGGTAAAAAAATCCGGAATAATTTCAGTTGTTCCGGATTTTTTTTTTGTGTTCTTTCACTATCCACCACCTCAAAGTCTCAAATGCATTCACCATAAAACTAATTCGTTACTTAAAATTCAATACATTATATAGGGATATTATAACCTATAAGTGTAAATTACCAATGACTTAAAGGCATCAAATATTAAATATCTTCTGTGTCTAAGGAAATCGCTCAGAGGAAAATTATATTTTTTGAATCCTCCAAGAGTATTCATTTGGAGCAACTCTTGGAATAAGCAAAAGTTCTTATGATGAGTTTTTTTTTTAATATGAACTCCCTTCCAAAACAAAACTAAACTCTTGAATAGACACTCCTATAGCTTTCTCAAACATTCTGAAACGCTTCAGGAAGTGCATCATGATATTTAGAAAAAAAGAATCTAACGCTTTCTTCTAATAATAACTCAACTGTTCAATAAGTTTTTCTGTCCATTCAGGTAAAACCCGGTGTTCAATCTCTTGTATTTTTTTGGATAGTTTTTCAGCAGTATCTCTGCGATCCACTTTTATTTTTTCCTGATAGATGATTTTCCCTTTATCGTAACTTTCGTTGACATAATGGATAGTAACACCTGACTCAGATTCTCCAGAACTAATTACCGCCTGATGAACATTTAGTCCAAACATACCTTTACCACCATGCTTTGGTAAAAGCGCTGGATGAATATTAATCATTTTCTGGTCGTACATTTTTACAAGAAATGGAGGCATTAAGAGAAGAAATCCAGCCAAAACAATAAAGTCAATATCATACAAGTTGAGCAAAGAGGTCATGTAACTGTTATTGGTTAATAGGGAACGGTTGATAACAGAATACGGAATATTGTTTTTTGTAGCCAGTTTGATAACCCCCGCCTTGGTAGAGTTTGTAATTATCAAATCAATAGATATATTGGACTTATCTTTAAAATGTTTTATTAGTTGGGCAGCATTTGTTCCTTCTCCAGAGGCAAAAATGGCAATTCGTTTTTTCTTCATGGCGTATGGTAATATAGTTTTAGAATTAGGATTTTAAGGCATCGTACAAACTAGTGTTGGACGGGTCTATTGAAGACATGGCTTTGGCAACACGGTTTTTCTCATCTGTGGTTCCTTGTTTGAAAATTTCAATAATTTCATTTCTTTTTGCACCAATGAATGTCTGTAGCAAAAAGGAATTCGGATAAGATAAATCCGTCTTGGCTATGGCTTCAATTGAAAGAATCATCTGAGCTCTGGCTGTTTCCGGGTTCTTATGGAAATTATCTAAACTAAGACGATGGTATTCATAATAAGCTCTCCTAAATGATTTCAATCTCAAATTGGTAAGATTTTCCATTAAGAAGTACCTGCTGTTTTTCTTTTTACTCCCTGAAGACCAACTATCATCAAACGCACGGGTCCCTGGTGGAATGGCATTGACCATATTTTGTAAAATATTAATATAGAGGTCGCCACCTTCTAATGAAAAACTATCGTAATCCATCGCTAAGATGTAGTATATATAAAAACTTATTACAGAACTTAGATTATCAAAATATGCATCCTTACTATTTTCTAATGGTTTGAAAGGGTCGTAATTAATTGGAATTTCCTTCTCATTAATTACCAGAAGATTAGATTCATAGGATGATCCATATACAGGTCTGGACGCTTCAATAATCAGATCACAGCTAAAGCTATTGTTGCCATAATCTCTTCTAACATTCAATTGAAGGTTACACTTTATCCGTTCGTTTTGTTCAAACTGGTCTGATGTCCACTTATGATTATTTGCCAGTTCTTTAATCGCTTTTTCCATTTGTGGAAATACGGACTTATCGGAAGAACTTACAGTGTTCGGAGCTATGACGACTACATTCATGTCGAGTTCCTGCCCAAATAATAAATTTGACAGGCCAAAGAAAATAATAGTCTTATATAGAGATTTAAACAATCTGTAAGTCATATTAATTTTTCAATTTCAACATTTCATTCAGTATATCTTCAGCTACTTCTTTTTTAGATTTAAGTTCGAAAGATAAATACTCTCCATTTTTTTTCAAAATATCTATTTTATTTGTATCGTAACCAAATGCCGAATTTTCAACTTTCGGACTATTTATAACGATCATATTCATGTTTTTCTTATCCAATTTTTTTTGGGCATTATCCATTATATTTTCCGTTTCAAGTGCAAATCCTATAAGAATTTGGTCATCTGCTTTATTTTCTCCAATAAATGCAGCAATATCAACTGTCCGTTTCAATTCCAGGGATAAGTTATTTTCATCCTTTTTTATTTTTTCCTGAGCGATCTCTCTTGCTTGATAATCGGAAACAGCGGCCGCAAGTATGAAATAATTGACGTTTATCCATTTCTTTTTCACTTCCATTAGCATCTGCTCTGCCGTACTTACTCTAATTAACTCAAGGTTCTTATGCTCTGTGACTGTTTCTTTCGTTGGGCCCAAAATTAAGGTCACTTCTGCTCCTCTAATCAAAGCAGCTTCTGCTATTTTAATACCCATTTTTCCAGAAGAATGATTGCTAATAAATCGAACAGGATCAATGGCCTCAATGGTTGGACCCGCTGTGATTAACAATTTTTTACCTTCAAGATCTTTAGAATGATTGAAATAATCAGAAATGGTCTGAAACATATTTTCCGGTTCAGCAAGCCTACCATCTCCTATTAAACCACTTGCCAAAGGTCCGAATCCAACAGGAAAAATATGCACGCCATCAGATTGCAAAGTCCTAATATTTCTTTTGGTCGCAGGATGTGCCCACATATCCAAATCCATGGCCGGACCGATCATAACAGGGCATTTTGAAGAAAGGTATACGGCTGTTAGTAAATTATCTACTATGCCATGTGCTAATTTCGCCATGGTATTGGCTGTAGCTGGAGCTATTACCATTACATCAGCCCATAAACCTAAGTCTACGTGATTTTTCCAATTATCCTCAACCGCTAATTCTGAAAAAACCGGATAATCTGTTAAGCTTGAAAAACTCAACTTTCCTACAAATTGTTGAGCTTCCTCTGTCATAATCACCTGAACCGCTGCTCCAGCCTTAACTAGTAACCTTAGAAGAATTAAGGCCTTGTACGCAGCTATGCTTCCACATACCCCTAATAATATTTTTTTACCTTCAAGATGCATTGGTTACAGGTCAAACGAAAATATTAGTCTGCGTGACTCATTTCGTCTTCCCGATACTTGAACTCCAGTTGGTTGTTGGAAAATTCATTGATGGCAATAATAACCGAGTTTGGAAGCTTCTCATAAAATTTTGAAATTTCAATTTGCTCCTTGTTCTCCTGAACTTCTTCAATAGTATCGGAATGACTTGCAAATTCGTCAAGCTTTTCATGCAATTCAGCCTTAATGTCATTATTAAGTTGAGCTGCTCGCTGAGCCATAATATTGATGGCTTCATAGATTGATCCTGTTTTTTTGACAAGAGCCTGAATATCCCTTGCTTGAATATTAGGATTAACTTTTTGTACCTGAGTCTTTATGTCCATTGTATAGAGGATTGTTAGATTTATTTAATGCTTTACTGCGTATCTCCTTTACTTCTTTCTTATCTCTTGGAAATTTATTTAAGAAAATATCGCTGAGTTCAATTGTTTTCAAAAATCTGTCTTTCTGTTTTTCGAAAATACTATTAACAGCCCATTCATAAGCAGATCTTACCATTAAGAGCCTTATTTCTTTTTCGTTTTTGGTATCTGGAAATTCATTTAGCAGATTGTCTAGCGTAGATATAGCAGCCTGATAATGCTTAAGATTATAATATAGTTTACCTTGTTCAAAAGCCTTTAATTCTAACTTAGCCCTCAATTCATCAATCAACTTATTGCATTCCTTAACTTTTGGAGATTCAGGATGTAGATTGGCAAAATTTTGAAATAAATCGATGGCTTTGATGGTAGATTTTTGATCCAATTTATAATCCGGAGAAGTCTTGTAGATGGAATAGGCCGCCATGAATTCACTTTCTTCTTTCTTATTACTATTGTAAAAAGTGTTTGCGTAGTTACCAAACATGTAATTGGCGGTCTCAAAATTCCCTAAATAATAATTACAATAGGCGTTATTGAAGTAAATATCTTCAGCCTCCTGGGTTCCTCTGAAATTACTAAATATAGCGTCGTATAAGGTGGAAGCTTTAAAATACTCTTTCTCGTAATACAATTTGTTTGCTGCCTTAAGAATCAGCTGATTATCTCCACTTGTCCTTATTTTTTCATAAGAGGATTTACAGGCTACCAGCTGAAATCCAATCCAAATTAAAATAAAAAATGTTTTATTCATTGAAGGGCGCAAAGATAATACAAAAATCAGACTTCATTTCTAAATAGACTATGTAAATTAAGATCAAGAATGCTTCATATAGTTTAATGTTATATATATAATCAGCTATATATCAAATTTTTAAATTCGTATTTAATTTTTATCTGCTCCCCGCTGTAGGCTAAACTCAATAAAACACTGAACATTGTATACTTTGGATACCCCATTCAACTCATGAATTAACTGTTCCTGAAAGTTACATGAACCCACAATTTTCTCTCCAACTCCGTTGTACTCTGTTACATCCAAAAGCGTATTTTTGGGAATACCTATACTTAAATATTCACCATCCAGGTACTCCAACTCCAAATTACCAGCTGTGTTGCTGGATGGATTAAGAAAATTGATCAGATTAAATGATCCGGTTTGGGTTCCTCCCATCCAGGCAAAATTTAATGAGCTTTTAGAATTTAATGTCCGATTATCCGAACTTAGCAACGGTTGACAATATAGTCTGCTTGAATTTTTAGAAATATAAAACTGCAGGTCGTCTTCTTCGTTATTGGTTTTAAGTATTAATTGCTTTCCATCATAGGGTCCTCCTTGAAAAGAAATGCTTACACTCCCGGGTTCGGTATTATTCAAAGGGTCTATGGTACAGGATTCAAGTTTAATGCAAACCAGTATCAGGAAAATCCATAAAAGTCGATGTATGAACAATCCCTTGATTTTATCTCTCATGTATCTTTTTGTAATTTTCATTCATTTCATCAAATAGCTTTTGAACACTGCTCAGTACACTTTCATTTACCAGTTTTGAAATAGATTCACAATCATAAATCAGCTCGTTTTCCAAAAATTTATAAACCTGCTCGAATGGTCCCACTTCAAATTTGAGAATAATTTTTTCATTGGACTTAAATACACTGATAAGATAATGTGGATGGGGAATTTGCCCTAAAAGTCTCATGCAATAATTTTATTTTTTACCAAAATGATGAATGATTTGTTGGCTCATAATGCGGTAAATTTCCTCATACTGTCCAAATTTTTCATTTAACAATAGTAACTGTTTTTTAATTACTTCCGTATCGTGCCTTACAGCAGGCCCGGTCTGAGTTTGTTCAGGCCCCAATTGAAAGGCTTGTTGCATAGTTGTAGTCAATATTGTTTCCATAACATCAAACGGAATATTTATGGATTTTAATATCTCCGATGCAACCACCAAATTAAAATTGGAGAAATTATTTGCAAAAACGGCGGCTATATGTATCCACTTTTTATCATTAGATTGTACAACATGTGTCCGAAGCCTAAGAAAAGAGCAAAATTCAAATAATAAATTTTGTATTTCCTGATTTGATTCCACAAAAAATGGAATTTCCTCCCAATGTATTTCAACACCTTCATTAAGGCTTTGCAGAGGCCACAATACTCCCCTTCCCTTAAAATAACTATCAATAGCATCTACACCCTGCATTCCTGAAAAATGTATGATATTCTCATCAAAAGGCAAATAATCTATTAATTCTTGTGTTAATTTCACAATCGCATCGTCATTGACACAGAGCAAATAAAATTCTGAACTACTATTCAACTCTGAAAGTTTATCAATTGCTGATGCGTTCACTTTACCAGCCAATTCGTAAGCCGTATTTAAATCCCTTCCTAAAATTTGATGTATCGTAACGCCTTTTGCATGTAGAAAAGGCACCAATTTATGTGCTAGCTTTCCAACGCCAATAATGCTTACCGTGAACAATCCAATAATTTATTTTTTTCTATAATAAGCGGCAAGCGCCATTCCAAAAACCATTAATAGGCTTCCTGTCCAGACTAAATTAATTCCTGGAAATTCAATGATCTCCATAACGATGTAATCTGTTCGGGGAACATTTTCTGCCACTCTAACCGGTATAAATGAAGGCAATTCAAATCTTGAATATTCAAAGTCCATCCTTCCATCTTCCGGATGAATTTTTACATATCCAATTTTAAAACCTTGTTCATATAAATAAGCTGAAACACCGTACTCATGCTGATCTCTAATTAGATAAATAGGCATTACACTTTGAGTTCTACCCTTGTATTCAACCTCTAAATTTGCACCAATAGCAATATCTCCTTGTTTTGGTGAATAACTTCCATTTTCCGGATTTTTATTGAACCCGATCAAATTAAATTTCAATCCGGATTCAGGCTCTATTGACTCGAATTCTTTAAGGCTAAACCGATGAACCTCATTTTCTCTATTCTCTTTTTCCATTAAATAGACTATGGAATCAGAAATTTCAATGCGAACACCAATTTTTTCTTGATTGAATGGAAATTTATACGCAGAATTATTTTTTAAAACAAAAGCAGGATTCAGTTCATAGGTGTTGGAATCTGTCAGAGTTCCCGTTTTAATTTTGAATTGTAAGCGCAGATCCGTATCCGATACGCTGAGTTCTCTTGGCGTATAATGATTCGAGATTTCCGTCAGAAGATAATAGTTTTTTTGTCCAAAAATGGTATCACCTTTTTTCAATCTTAAAAATTGAAATCTTAAGCTATCCTCAGCTTTGGAAGCTTCTTCAACATCTGTTTGAACTTTGGGAATTTGAGCAATTAAACTAAAAAGATCCTTATTCCAGTAATGCTTTATATATGGATTAGCCGCTGCAATTTTGGTCATTTTATTGTCATACTGAACATCAGGATGAAGATCAACGGTATGAAAATCCCCTGTAACACTATCCTCTTTTCGGAGATGAATTGAATACTTTCTAAATCTTCCTTCCAGCGTATCCCGATCAAAGTTAATCCAATAATTTGAAGCAAATTTTGGTTCGTTTTTAAAAAGTAAGAAATGCTTATTGACAGACTGATCCTCTTCGCTAAATAATTCTTCTTCCTGAAAAAACTTTTCAGGCACAATATTTTTCCTGTTAAGGCCTGTAAATATGATCCCGAGAAGCAAAACCGCAAACCCAAAATGTGAGATTGCTGACGCGAAATATTTTGACTTAGCCAGTATCATTTTACGGACAAACATCAAGTTTGTCAAAACCCCGAAGATGGAAGAAAAAATTAGAATATAAATAGGAATATTACATTGCTCTACAAATTGCCCTATAATACCAGATAATACCATTCCTGCCAATGCTGCCCAAAACACTGGCTTGAAGTCCGTCCAGGAAAAGGTAAGCTTCCTGTTGCCTATATATTTTAAAAAAAGTGATATGCCTGATAGTAAAGCTATAATTACGGCAATCCAAATTTGAAATCGATTATGATGAGCTACCACATTAACAGGTGAACTTCGATGATAACTGACCATGTCTTCATGAATCAAATTGCCAACTAGATCTAACAATTTATTGTAAACAGGTATTGAAGTAGTAAAACTGATAAGTCCCGCACTAAAAAGCAATATCAGACTTCCAATGAACATCCAAAATTCTCTGGATGATAATCTTTCTTCTTCCTGAATCGCTGGAATTTCATTTCTTCGTTTTAAATAAAAAAGCATTGGTATGAGCGCGACCAGCACGATAAATCCAACCAACTGATAGCCCAAACCTAGCCCTGTAAAAGCATGAACGCTAGTGTCCCCCAACACTCCACTTCGCGTCAAATAGGTTGAGTATATTACCAAAGAGTATGTCAGAAAATAAAAAATAAAACTTGCTCTGTTGGAATAGGGTGTCGCTTGAGCGATTAAGTGTGAATGAATCCCGGCGACCAAAACCAACCAGGGTACCAGGGACATATTCTCTACAGGGTCCCATGCCCAATATCCACCAAAGCTCAGTGCTTCATAAGCCCAGATCCCTCCCATTAATATTCCAAGACCTAGTATTGAACCGGAAAAAAGACTCCATTTAAGACATGGCTTTAACCATTCTTTGTATTGCTTTGTAATTAGGCCTGATAATGCATAGGAAAATGGCAGTATGGTTGAAGCAAAACCCAAAAACAAAGTAGGAGGATGAATCAACATCCAATAATTTTGCAATAATGGATTAAGTCCATTACCCTTTATCAAAGACACATAATTTGGATTTTGAAAAAGCGGAATATCCATACTTTGTCGCAGCAATAAAAAAGGATTACTTCCAATTCTAAAATCACCAATGTAAATGCCTAATATCATAGTCAGGAGAATACTTTGAACACTCATTATTATTCCAATATTCATATTGGTGAAATAATTCTTATGAGCAATAAGCATCCAACAAAGAATAACATTCCAAAACATCCACAACAAGAAACTTCCTTCCTGACCCTCCCAAAATGCTGATAAAATATATTTCATAGGAAGATCATCTGAAACATGCTCCCACACATAATGATATTCAAAAAAATGAGACATCATCATATATAAGATCAGTCCGATAATTCCAAGTATGGAGATTTGATGAATCACCAATCCTTTTCGTCCCCAGGATGAAAACAATGCTGATTCGATTACGTTTTTTCTATAAGAAAGTATTGAAGTCAGGGCTGTATATAAAGCTGAAATTAAAGCAATTACTATTACTGCATAACCCAGGTTTTGAACCCATAGATGTTCACCAACATATTGGATCTCCTGCATTAGCTTTGACTTTTGATATAGACTTCTTCGTCTTTATATTTTGAAGGGCATTTTAAGAGCACGTCTGTTGCTACAAAGCTGTCACCATCCATTCTTCCAGTCACTACAATTT
>WBZT01000112.1_pt1 | contig 35339 bp, 35 predicted proteins | sample 5204241 | NCBI WGS metagenome assembly WBZT01 (sample SAMN12344358, study PRJNA552823) | activated sludge metagenome | biome: Activated sludge suspended growth; feature: Nitrification reactor; material: Wastewater; isolation source: activated sludge from nitrification reactor of wastewater... | reverse complement strand
TCTCTGAGCTAAGTCCTCCGGTTGTTCTGCAATCGCTGGTCTGAAGCTCCTTCCATTGAGCAGTCCTGCCAAGCCGCCTGGCAACACGTCCGACGAATCCGCTAACCACCGGACTGGAACTCGCGCCAGAGCGTGGCGCGCGAAGCAAACGTAACAGGACAGAAATGATTTATGACTCAACTGACCGCATTGGAAATCCAACTGCGCCACCGGCGCTGTCGGCTGGCGAACTGCCCCATCTGTAAGGAACAGCCGTTCCCGTCCATGGTGGACGGCCTCCGCAGGCTCGGCTTGACCGTTGAAAACTTTAACGACGATTCACCGCGCGGTTTTGCCTCCGTCACAGTTCGCGAGGATGAAGAAACCTGTTCTCGACTTTTGGGATGCGGACACCCGCAGTCAAGCGCGTCCACCTCGCGGCCACCGCTCCACAACTCAATCAATAAAACCCTTATGAATTCGATTTCAGACATGAACCAGGAACTTATCCGCTCAGAAAACACCACTTCAGAAAACCAAGAGACAGGGCCTTGCATTCACGAAACATTTGAGATGCAGGTTCGCGAGACGCCGAACGCCATCGCCGTGCAATTCGAGGATGCAACGCTGAGTTACCGCGAATTGAATGAACGCGCGAATCAGTTGGCGCACTTTCTGAAAGCGTGTGGCGTCGGACCGGAAGTTCCGGTTGCTCTCTATTTGGAGCGGTCGCTCGAAATGGTCGTGGCGATTACCGCAGTGCTCAAAGCGGGTGGAGTTTATGTTCCCGTGGACCTCGCGTATCCGCAGGAACGCTTCGCCTTCATGCTGGAAGACACTCGCGCTCCGGTAATCATCACGATCGAGCGATTGCGCCCGTCGCTTCCGCCGATGGCACGAGGGGTTCTCTGCCTGGATTCGCTGTCGGGCGAAATCTCACGAGAAAGAACTGATAATCTCGCCTGCGAAACAACCGGCGAAAACGCCGCGTACATCATCTACACATCGGGTTCAACAGGAAGACCAAAGGGCGTCGTGGTCACTCACAACAACGTTGTCCGGTTATTGACGCAAACGGAGCATTGGTATGGCTTCAATGCCATTGATGTGTGGACCTTGTTCCATTCTTACGCTTTCGATGTCTCGGTTTGGGAAATATGGGGAGCGCTCTTTTACGGCGGTCGCCTCGTCGTCGTGCCGCATCTCGTAACGCGGAATCCCGGAGCATTCTACGAGCTGCTCGCAAAGGAAAATGTCACCGTTCTGTGCCAGACGCCTTCGGCGTTTCGTCAGTTGATCTGGGCGGAGACAATCGCCGAAAGGAGATATGCGTTGAGTCTCCGATATGTCATTTGCGCCGGCGAAGCGCTGGAGCTGCAAAGTTTGAAGTCGTGGTTTGAGCGGCACGGCGACGAGCGACCGCTGGTGGTGAACATGTACGGAATCACCGAAACCACAGTGCATTCGATGTATCGCTCGATCCGGGCAACGGATTTGAGCAGCGGCGTCAGCAGTCCCATTGGTGTGCCGATTCCTGATTTGCAGATTCATTTGCTGGACGAAAATCTGAAGCCTGTTCCGCCAGCCACACCCGGCGAAATTTGCGTTGGCGGCGCTGGTGTTGCGCGCGGCTACCTGAATCGCCCCGAGTTGACCAGCCAGCGATTCGTTCCTGATCCTTTTTCTTCACGACCCGGAGCGAAGCTTTATCGCAGCGGCGACCTCGCTCGAATTTCGGAGAGCGGCGAAATGGAATATCTCGGCCGCATGGACCATCAGGTCAAGATTCGCGGCTTCCGCGTGGAATTGGGAGAAATCGAATCCGCACTGAATCAGCACCCGGCGATCCGCGAGAGCGTCGTCATCGCGCACGATGTAGCCGGCGGCGACAAGCGTCTTGTGGCGTACGTCGTGCCATCCGGCAACGCGCCGACTGTCACAGAACTCCGGGAGCATTTGAGACCGAAGCTGCCAGATTACATGATTCCAGCCGTCTTCACGTTCCTGGATTCGATGCCGTTGACCGCGAACGGGAAATTGGACCGGCGTGCGTTGCCCGCTCCCGATTGCTTCCGTCCCAGACTGAAGGATGAATTCGTCGCTGCTCGAAACGACAGAGAAGATGCGCTCGCCGGAATCTGGAGTGGCGTATTGGAAATCAATCAGGTTGGAATTCATGACAACTTCTTCGAACTGGGCGGCGACTCCATTCGTGCGATCCGGGTATTGGCACAGGCGAAACAGTCCGGCCTGAATTTCTCACTCCAGCAGCTTTTCCAAAACCCAACCGTGGCGGGTTTGGCGGCGTTGCCGACTTCCGAAGAAAAGAATTCTGAATTGTGCCGAACCGCGCCATTCAGCCTCCTGTCCGCCCAAGACAAAGCGGCGTTGCCTGCTGATGTTGAAGATGCTTATCCATTGGCGCAGCTCCAATTGGGAATGTTCTTTCACAACGAACTGAATCCCGCCTCGGCCATTTACCACGATGTTTTCAGTTTCCAGATTCAGTGCGAGTTCAATCGCGAGAAGCTGGAAGAGACCGTCCAACGTCTGGCCGCGCGACATCCCATTCTGCGAACGTTCTTCCATATCGGCGGGTTCAGTGAGCCGCTGCAATTGGTCCATCGCAGCGTTCGAGTTCCATTCACCTTCGAAGACTTGCGCAGTCTGGACACTGACGACCAGAAGCAGCGCATCCTGAACTGGATTGAGTCTGAGAAGCGAAAGCCTTTCGATAGAACCACTGCGCCGCTCATTCGCTTTCACGCGCAACTGCTCGACGAGAAGTCGTTTCAACTCATCGTGAGTTTTCACCACGCCTGCGTGGACGGCTGGAGTTTGGCCGTAATCATCACTGAGGTCCTCCAGGACTACGTCGGACTTCTGCGCGGAACAGATGGATGCATTACGCCGCCCCAAGTCTGTTACCGCGACTTCGTTGCTCTTGAGAAACAGGCGATCGGCTCTGAAGAATCCCGCCGCTTCTGGTCGCAGAAAGTCGAAGACGCGAGCGCGCACATGCTGCCTCGCTGGCCCAAATCCGTGTGCGCCGGTGGACAGGAACAGGTTCGCGGGCCGGAAATCCACATTGAGCCAGACGTGTTGGCCGGTTTGCGCCGTTTGGCACAGCTCGCCGGCGTGCCATTCAAAGCGGTCCTGGTCGCTGCGCATCAGCGCGTGATGAGCTTTCTTTACGGACACGAAGACGTGACCAGTGGGTTGATCTGCAACGGCCGTCCGGAAAGCGTTGACGGTGAGAAGTTGATCGGCCTGTTCCTCAACACGCTCCCACTCCGTCTGCGCCTGAAGAACGCCATTAGTTGGCTTGGTCTCGTCAAAGAAACTTTCGCCGCCGAGCAGGAAATTATTCCGCATCGCCGCGTTCCGCTGGCGGAAATCCAGAAACTCAATGGCGGCCAGCCGCTGTTTGAGACGGGATTCGATTTCGTTCACTTCCATATTTACAACAGCCTTCAAAACCATTCTGACATTCGCTTTGCTGAAGGTCCGTATTTCGAGGCGAACAATCTCGCCACGTACACGCTGTTCACGCTGGATGCCACTTCGACGCGGCTGGAAATGCACATTGACTACGATCCCAATCTGCTGTGCCGCCAGCAGATTGAAGAAATCTCCGGCTACTACGTGAACGTGTTGAAGTCAATGGCGGCCAATCCACTGGAGCGTTGCGACACCTTTTCGCCACTGTCACAGCGGGAGAGAGAGAAGCGGCTGGTTGAGTGGAACTCGACAGACCGGGACTTCCCGCGAGACAAGTGCGTTCATCAATTGTTCGAGGCCCGTGCGGCGGAACACCCCGACGCAGACGCCGTCGTGTTCGGCAATCAAAGACTCACGTACGGCGACCTGAATGGGCGGGCAAACCAAGTCGCGCGAAAGTTGGTTGAACTGAACGCAGTTCCTGATGGACTCGTCGGCATTTGCATCGAACGTTCTTTGGAAATGGTTGTTGGACTTTTGGCCGTCCTGAAAGCTGGCGCGGCGTACGTGCCGCTTGACCCGGTCTTTCCGACGGAACGGTTGGCACAAATGATTTCCGATGCGCAGTTGCCGATCATTCTCACGCAACAAAAGCTCGCGAACGCTCTCCCAGCATCGAGCGCAAAGTTGCTGATGGTGGATGCCGAAGTGGTGCAAGGAAGTGCCGAGAATGTTTTCACAACCGTTTCGAGTGAGAATCTCGCCTACGTGATTTATACGTCCGGCTCAACCGGCAAGCCCAAGGGAGTGCAGATCGCTCATCGCTCGGTAGTCAATCTTCTGAATTCGATCGCCCAAACGTGCAGCATCACTGCCGCAGACAACCTGCTCGCCGTTACGACGATTTCATTCGACATCGCGGCACTGGAAATTTTCCTGCCACTGATTCTCGGAGGAAAGGTCACGCTCGCCAGCCGTGAGGAGTCCTCCGATGGCGCGCAGTTATCAGCCCTGCTTGAATCATCCGCAGCGACTGTCATGCAGGCTACACCGGCAACGTGGCGTCTGCTCATCGAAGCGGGATGGCAAGGACGGAAGACCTTGAAAATCTTATGCGGCGGCGAAGCACTGACACGCAAACTGGCTGATGACCTGTTATCTCGCGTTGCTGAGGTCTGGAACGTGTACGGCCCGACTGAGACGACCATTTGGTCCACCGCCTGGAAAGTCCGGCCCGATGGACCAATTTCAATTGGCCGTCCACTGGCGAACACACAGATCTACATCCTGGACAGAAAGCTTCAGCTCGTTCCAGTGGGCGTGGCCGGGGAACTTCACATCAGTGGCGAAGGGCTGGCTCGCGAGTACTTGAATCGCCCCGAACTGACAGAACGAGTATTCATTGAAAATCCGTTCGGCGATGACGCCGACAGCCGGCTGTATAGAACCGGCGATTTGGCGCGGTATTTGCCCGATGGCACTATCGAATGTCTTGGCCGTCTCGACCGCCAGGTGAAAGTGCGCGGCTATCGAATCGAGCTGGGCGAAATCGAAGCCGCGCTCCGGCAACACCCGACCGTACGAGAAGCATTGGTCACGGCTCAAGAAAATGGACTCGGCGAAAAGCGCCTCGCCGCCTATCTCTTGCCGAGCAATGGAGCGATTCAGAGCGACGAAATCCGGGGTTTCGTTGGAAGCAAGCTGCCGCTCTACATGATCCCGGCACACTTCATCGCGCTCGACGCCTTTCCGCTCACACCGAACGGAAAAATAGACGTGCGGCGCTTGCCCAAACCAGAAGCCGTTTGCGAGTCCAGCGCCGTTTACGCGCCTCCGCAGAATGACGACGAAAAGCGATTGGTGGAGATTTGGAATGAGGTATTGGAACTGGAGCGAATCGGAATGCACGACAATGTATTTCATCTTGGTTGCGATTCCCTGTTAGCGACGCGAGCTTTCGTCCGGATCAACGTCTCATTCAGAACGAATATCACGCTGGGGGGAATCTTTGAGCATCCGACCATTGCTGCGCAGGCGCAAATCATCAGCAAGGTCAAAGGAATGGCCGCCAGTCCAATCATTCCTCGCCGACGCCGCGCCGCTCAGATACCGCCGGACGAGGGACTGGCAGCGCGGGTTGATAGCGACGACTCAAGCCACTTCAATGCTGTCACGGCGATTGTGGATTCCACAGACCAGCCTGGCTACCAGCCACTCTCATCGTCTCAACTTCGATTGTGGCTGGCCGAGCAAATCAAACCGGGCACGTCTCTTTACAACATCGGACGCCTGCTCGTGCTGAAAGGGCCGCTGGAGATTTCGGCGTTGACTCGCGCTTTGAACGAAATCGCCAGGCGGCACGAGATTCTCCGCACGATCTATTCGGAAGGACTGCCGGGCCAAAAGGTGCTGCCTCAAATGGAATTGGACCTTCCGTTTGCTGATCTCGCGTCCACGCCGGCGGCGAAACGGCGTTCTGCCGCTCTCGCGCTCGCTCGTGCTGCGGTTGCACAACCATTTAATTTGGCGGAAGGTCCGCTGTTCAGGGCGGAACTTATCAGGACCGAGAGCGACGAGCATCTGCTCGTCCTGGCGTTTCATCAGATCGTGACCGACGCCTGGTCTTATCGGGTTTTCTGTAACGAACTGGCCACGCTGTATTCTGCGCTCGTTTCCGGAACAGACTGTTCACTCTCGCCGCTGCCAATCCAGTATGCCGACTACGCGGTGTGGCAACAGCAGTCGCTGGCTCGCGGCACTCTGGAGAAACAGTTGGATTACTGGCAACAGAAACTCTCGCCACCGCTCCCCCGCTTGATGCTTTCCGCAGAATCCGATCACGCGAAAGTTTCGGATGACAGTGCAGTGCAGTCGTTGACTCTGGAAGGAACACTGTTGGAAACGCTTCGCCGCTTTAACGGCCAGGAGGGTGTCACCACGTTCACAACGCTTCTGGCCGCCTATAAATTGCTCCTCCATCACTGGACGGGGGAGACGGATTTGATCGTTGGTTCACCAGAGTTCGGACGTCGGTTGATGGAAGCTGAAAATCTGCTCGGTCATTTCGTGAACATCCTTGTCCTGAGAACGCGCATATCTGCGGATCACAGTTTCCGGGAAATCCTTGCCGCAGTTCGCCAAACAAGCTTGGAAGCCGTCGCGAACGCTGATGTTCCGTTTGAGACTTTGTTTGAGAAGCTTCCCTCGAATGGCCAATCAGGCGCTCGCCGGTTTTTCCAGGTGTGGTTTGGCCCAATTGATTCGACGACCCCGTTTCAAGCCGGCGAGCTATCCGTTCAACCTGAGATGATCTTTGCGCCGCAAGCGCAAAGCGACTTATCGCTGTTTGTTTCCGAAACACAGCAAAAGATCTCTCTGCATTTCGAATACAAGCGAGACCTCTTTCCGCAACAACATATAGCCCAAGCCATCTGCCAATTCGAGCGGCTGCTGGAAAGGGTGATTTTGTTCCCGCGCGTGCCAGTCCGCGAACTGTTAATCGGAGTCGAGCCGTTGCAGGCGTCATCACACGGGGTCGCTACGCGAGCGAATCGGTGAAGCAAGCCGCCCAAGTTGGGGCTAACTCCCTATAACAGGTTCAGCTTTGGCACGGGTATCTTTTGACGGTCGCGTGCGATAGAGATGGGAAGATGAGGCTGCAATCTGCACAGGCGGTAACCTCAAGGTGTGCAGATTGCAAAGGCCGGCTTGCGAACGAGTTTTCTGATTTGAAGAAAACATAGGTTCAACGAATAAAACGACCATTGGTTTGAGACTTGCGAAAGCGGGAAGCTGATGAAGAGACGACGCGCGAAAAGTTTTGTGCGCTTATCCACACTGTTGTTTCTGCCAGTGTGGATAATGGCGCTCGTCGCTTGCTCTCTCGAATCGTTGTCAGGTCATTGTGGCGGTCACCCCAGCGAAGCCAGCGAACACGCTGACGCAGAGCACGCCGATTCGCACGCTGGCCACGATCACGATTCGCCGCCCGCTCCCGCCAAAGCTCCACATTCCGGAGAATTTTGCGCTGCACTCGCCTCAACAGTGTTCACTTCCACGACCATCGCCATTGCGCCGCTGAATCTCGACAGCATCACAATAGCTGTTGCTCCTGCGGTATTAGCGCCGAGCGCGGAGAATTTCAATTTTCGGGTCTTTAGCCGCCAGGCGAAAAGAGCAATTTGGGTCTTCACGCCCGAAGTGTGCCTTGGTCCGGCGCTCCATAGCCAAGCTCCGCCTCATTTCGGCTGATCTGCGGCTTCGTCGCAGGTCTTCAGACAGCCTTCTGATTTGCAGATTCTGCGAATCGTCGAAGGAGGGAAGTGTCTTTGCCCAAAATTGAACCGCAACCAAATCATGAAACGGAGGACATTGTGAAAATAGTCATAACCAAAAACATCCAGGCGGAATTCAAACCACTGTGATGAAGAAAATTCTAGCCGCCATTACCATCACCGCTCTGCTCGGCATGGCGGAGGTGTGCGCACAGGAAGCGCACGAGCGCAGGCATGAGCACCCGGAAGGTCCGGGTTTGTTTGGCCAGCCGCCCGAGTATGTGCATGTGCTCATCAATCCGCTGCCAACTTACGGACTTGGGCTGGGCCTTCTCGTGCTCGGCGCGGCGTTATTGACGCGAAGCAAGCCGGCGCGGGCCATCGGGCTGGCGATCGTCGTTGTCAGCTCCGCGTCCGTGTGGCCCGTCATTAATTACGGCGAGAGTGCCTACAAAAGGATCAAGGCAAAAGCCGATGAACCCGGCCAACATTGGCTCGATGAGCACATGGAGCGAGCCGATAAAGCCAGTTATGTTTTCTATGGCACGGCACTCCTGGGCATCGCTGCTCTCCTGAGCCAGAAGAAATTCCCGAAGACAGGCCTGTCGCTGACGATTCTGACTCTGGTTACAAGCGGAGTGTCGCTCGGCTTGGGAACATGGATCAGCAAGGCGGGCGGGCAAATTCGGCATCCTGAGTTTCGCATGGGAGCAACACCTTCGCACGAGGCTTCCCCGCACGAACACGGCGCGCCTGGGCAACCGCACGAAACGATGCCTCACGATAAGATGCAGTCCACAAATGCGCCGGACGGCCATCAGCACGCCGCTCCCAGCCAAACAACAGAGAAGACTCCGCTACCCAATACAGTCGAGGAAGTCTGGAAAGCGATTCACGAGCATCACCAGGAACTGGAGTCCGCTGTTACCGCAAAACGATTCAGCGACGTTCAATCGCATGCGCAGAGCACAACCGATTTGATGAGACGGTTGGTCGAGGTTTCGCCACCCGACCAGAAGGTCGCAATTGAGAACGGAGCAAACAAAACGACTCAGGCGCTCGCCGCATTGAACCAGTCAGCCGAGACTGGGAGCGAGTTGGTGATGAAAAACAACTTCGACGAATTCGCCAAAGCCTTGAGCGAACTCGAACAACAAAGGAAAAAGGAATGAAGCCGTTCATCTATTCTGCGTTCGCTGCACTCGTGCTCACGGGCTGCGTGAGCGTAAGCCCGACGCCGCTATCGGAATCGCATCCAGCAAATCCAAGTGCGCCGCAGTCGCCCGTTCCAGCACCGACTCCGATGCTCATCGCCGGTTCGGAAGGTTTGGTGCTCCCGGTATCAACCAATCAAATGGAAATGCAACACGGGCAACACCAGATGCAACCGGCCAAAGGCGCTCAACAGCCGACGGAACACAAGCACGAACATGGGCAGCCAAAACAGGAGGAGAGGAAATGACGCCAAGGCTTACACCTGTGCTTCTCGCCGCGCTGCCGCTGGCCTTTGTCGGCTGCACGAGCACAAACCCGAAGCGGGCGTTTGACGATATGGGCGAGCAAGTCGCCACCCGCGCAGGCCATCAGGTGCGATGGATGCGCGACGAAGCGGAACGCGGGGAAATTGACAAGGCTGTTGATGCGCTCCTGCAGACCAACCTGACCGCGCATTCCGCCGTCGCCATTGCTTTGTTGAACAACCGCTCGCTGCAAGCCGACTTCGAGGACATCGGCGTATCCCAGGCCGAGTTGGCGCAAGCGTCGCGACTGCGCAACCCGCAGTTTGAAGGCTTTTGGCGCTTGCCCGACCACGGTCCAAAAGTCGTCAACGCCGAGTATGCGCTCGCGCAGGATTTTCTCGATCTGCTGACGCTCCCGGCGCGCAAAAAGATCGCCGCGCGAAATCTTGAAGTCATCAAGCTGCGCATCGCCCATCAGGTGCTCACGCTGGCGGAAGATACCCAGGCCGCGCTCTACACGGTCCAGGCCAGGCAACAGATGACGAATCGTCTGGCGCTCATCGTCGAGGTTAACGAGGCCGCCGCCGATGTGGCGAAGCGCCAACACGAGGCGGGCAACATTACCGACCTGGATCTGCAAAACCAGCAAGCGGCTTTCGCGCAGTCGCGGCTCGATCTCGCGCGTGCGCAGGCTCAACTCCGCGCCGACCGCGAGCGGCTCAACCGGTTGCTTGGCGCGTGGGGAAAACAGACGGTCTGGCAAATCGAGAGTGAACTGCCGCCGCTACCGGAGCAGGAACTGCCCATCGAGAATATCGAAGCGCTGGCTGTCTCGCAGCGGTTCGACCTTGCGGCTGCTCAAAACGAAGTCGCAAACGTGCAGGCTGCGTTGAAACTCAAGAAAAGCGTTCGCTGGCTGCCGGCGGTCAATGTGGGCGTCAATGCCGAGCATGACTTGGATCATGCGTGGGTGATCGGCCCGACGCTCAATCTGGAAGTTCCCGTGTTCGACCAGGGCCAGCCGGAACTCGCGCGACTGGCGTCCGAATATCGGCGCGCCGCGCGCAACTTCGAGGCGCTGGCCGTAAACATCCGCTCGGAGGTGCGGGAGATTCGCGACGCCCTCATTGCCGCCCGCGACGTGGCCGAGTATTACCAGAAAATCCTGCTGCCTCAGCGCCAGCGCATCCTTCACGAGACGCTGCTTCAATACAACGCGATGCAGCTTGGCAATTTCATCCTGCTCTCCGCCAAAGAGCGCGAGGCCGTGGCCGAACGCGAAAGCATCGAAGCGTTGCGGGATTATTGGATTACTCGCGCCCGGTTGGAACGAGCGGTGGGTGGAAGTTTGAAGCCGCCGACTGAGACCGTTCCGCCGAAAGCGGCGGAGAAAGCCGCGCCGACCGATTCTCACGAAGACCACAAGCACTAGGAGCACGATTATGATGACACGACGCGAATTTGTTGCCGGCACTGCCACAGTCGTCGGCGGGGCGGCTATAATCGGCACACTCGACGCGCAGGCGCAGAGCCGCGAGCCAGAGCAAAAAGCGATTTCGCCCGGTAAGCCGAACGAGGACTACACGCCCGTCATTACGCCCAACGGCAGTACGCTGCCCTGGAAAATCGTGGACGGCGTGAAGGTTTATCATCTGATTGCCGAGCCTGTGCCGAATCATGAGTTCGCTCCCGGTCTCGTCGCGAATTGCTGGGGCTACAACGGCCAGGTCCACGGGCCGACGATTGAAGCCGTCGAGGGCGACCGCGTTCGCATCTACGTTACCAACAAGCTGCCCGCGCCGACTTCGGTCCACTGGCACGGAATCCTTCTACCAAACGGCATGGACGGCGTGGCGGGCCTGAATCAAAAGGCGATTAAGCCTGGCGAGACGTTCAAATACGAATTCACCCTGCGGCAGCATGGCACGCACATGTATCACTCCCACCACGATGAGATGACGCAGATGGCAATGGGCATGATGGGTCTGTTCGTCATTCACCCGCGAAATCCGAAAGGTCCGCGTCCCGAACGGGATTTCGCGCTGCTGTTGAGCGAATGGAAAATCGAAGTCGGCGCGGGCCGGCCCGACCCGTTTGAGATGACGGACTTCAACATTTTTACTTTCAACGCAAAAGCATTCCCGGGCACAGCCCCTCTCGTGGCGAAGCTTGGCCAGCGCGTCCGCATTCGGTTGTCGAATCTGAGTGCGATGAGCCATCACCCGATTCATCTACACGGTTATCAGTTCAAGATAACCGAGACCGACGGCGGGCAGATGGCCGAATCGGCACAACCGGTTGAAACGACCGCGCTCACCGCGGTCGGGCAGACTCGCACGTTTGATTTCATCGCCGATGCGCCGGGCGATTGGGCGTTGCATTGCCACATGACGCATCACGTGATGAACCAGATGGGGCATGAGTTCGGCAATGTGATTGGCATCAACACGGAAGGATTGAACCAGAAAATCCGCAAGCTTCTGCCAGGTTACATGGCGATGGGCGACACCGGCATGGGTGACATGGGCGAGATGGGAATGAAAATGCCGCGCAACAGCATCCCGATGATGGGCGGGCCAGGACCGTTCGATTACATCACGATGGGCGGGATGTTCACCACGCTCAAGGTGCGTGAAGGAATTACAAATTACGAAGACCCCGGCTGGTACAAGCATCCGCCCGGCACAGTTGCGGATGTCGCGCCGCAAGAAGATTTGAAGCGCGACGGCATCAACGTCGAAGCCGCAAAAGCAGCCGCGTTGCGAAACAAGTTCTCAAGCGAAGCCTGGTGCGGCGCACCCCCCGCCAACACCCCGATGCTCGCGCAGAACCGAGTGACGGCGCGAATCAAAGTTCACTGACAAACAAACAAACGAAAGACACGACTATGAAAACGAAAGACAAAATCATCAGCGCCATTATCGCGCTGAAACAATCGAAATGGACGCGACCGGCGCTGATGGCGTTGGCGCTTCTCGTCGCCCTGGTCGGCCTGACGGGCTGCCCACACCAGCATTGAGTCATGATCAAGTGTGGGGCGGGCTTCCAAGCTGTGCGCGACCGCCGCAGCTTCGTAGCGCAGCCAACGATGCCTACCCCACAACATAGAATCCTCATTTTATGAAAACACCATCCCTTCTCATCGCTTCACTATTCCTTGGCTGCGCCATCCACGCGTACGCACAGACCAACGCACCCGGCGGTGACGTTATCAAACGCGCGGGCGAACCGGACTGCATCCAGGTCACCGACGACAACCAAGTAATGGCCCAAGCCGTGCAGAAGGCGCGCAACACAACGAAGAAGTTCATCGCAGCCCTGCGCTCTCCCAAATCCAGCCAAACCCGCTTCGCCGTCAAAAAGCCGTTCATCGAGGGCGACAAGGTCGAGCATCTCTGGATTAACGAACTCACGTTCGACGGCAAAGTTTTTCACGGAAAAGTTGATAACGAACCCGTGGACATCAAAGGCGTTCGGCTCGGCGATGAAGTCTCGGTTTCGCCGAACGAGATTTCCGACTGGATGTACGTTCAGGACGGCAAATTGGTTGGCGGCTACACGATCTGTGCTGTGTGCCGAAACCTCTCGCCCGCCGAGAAGAAGCAGTTCGAGCAGGACGCAGGCTGTCAAATCAAGTGAACACGAAAGGAGCATGACGTATGAACAATCATAGACTCAGCAACGGACATTCGAGTCCATCCCCTCCGAACCTGCGTAAAAAGCGGATGATCAAAACCCTGCTTGTGATTGGCGTTGTCGCGGTTTTGGCCGGCTGCGTTCATCACGGCTATTATGGCCATCCCGGGTTTTTCGTCGGTGGAGTCCATCACGGAGGCCATTTTGGCGGCCACCACAGCTTCGGCCACGGCGGGTTCGGGCATGGTGGAGGACACGGGCATTAACGTTGAAAGGGAGAATTTTACGAGGACGCCTGGAATGATGAGGGTTTGGACAGCAGCGGGAATTTTACTCGTTGTCCTGCTGGCGACACTCATCGCCAAACAGTTGAAGAAATAAACGCAACAGCCAATGGAGAGAATATGAAACCACGAACAAGTCAAAAAGCACATCAGAGAAGCACAGGTTCAGCGCAGCATCAGCAAGAAGTCGCCGGGGAACAAATCCAGCAGCGAGCCTACGAACTTTACATAAACCGTGGCCAAGAGCCGGGGCATGAGTTGGACGATTGGTTGGAAGCTGAACGCGAGATAAAAGGCAGTCACCAGCAGCAATACGCCGGCTGATTCACAGCCGTTGGCCGGTCGATCATCTATGCGGGTTGGGCAGGAAAATCTCGTGCCCAAATCAGCCTATGCCCTACGGAGCGCCATTCGGCTTCGTGGCTGAGTAGAAGCGCTGGCGGCGTCTGGCCGCCAGCAAGTCTCTAGCGGCCATGATGCCCGAAACCACCGCCTACGAGATGGAGGATGACAAATAGCAGGCCCAGGAGGATGGCGATGATCCCAAAGCCATAGACCCATCGCGGCACGCCGCGCGGTCGTCTGAGGATTTCGGGCGTGGCAGTTTCGCCGAAATCTTCGCCGGAAATTTGCAGTCGCGCGAATTGCTCCGACTGCTTGCGTCTTCCATACGGCGTCAATCCGCCCGGCTTGTACACCGACAACGCTGTGGCAATCAACAACACCACAATGGCTGCTCCAGCATCGGCAACGAGTTGAATTCGCATCCCCGCAAGATCGCCGCGGGCCAGCGTCGTTTCTGCGACGACACGCGCCAGATGCCCGACCGGCTGCATGTGTACGAGCAGGAGAATCGTCGCAAACATCGTTATCAGGAGTTTCACCACGATCCAGTAGTGCCGGAACAAACCCCAGTTCGTTCCCAGCGATTGAACCAACCCGGTGAGAAAGGAAGCGAAGCATAGCGGAACGATGATGCACCAGCCAACCAGCTCCAACGCGAGATATGCGGCGCGCACCATCTCAGCGTTTTGGCTGGTCAATCCCGCGATGGCCAAGACCAGAAAGCCGCCAACCGCACCCAGCCAACCGACTGAGGAACTGATGTGCGCAGTGAGCGCGAATTTACTCAGACGAGGCGTCATCATGTTGACTCAACAATCACTTGTTTTGCGCCTCTGGGAGCAACTCGAAGGATGAGGCGGCGAAACGACCATTTGCGATCTCGCCGGTGATTTTGGCTTGGCGGACGGCGTTACACATGCCGTCATCGGCGTGGGCATCACCGAAATCCGCCATCTTGAATCCGTCCACGAAATAACTTTTGCCATCAATCTGAACCGCCAGGTCGCAGCCTTTTTTCTCGCCTTTGAGTCCCAGCAAGCACTGACCACAACCAGCAGTCACAACGGTGGGCTTTTCGATCTTTCCTGTCGCAGGGGCGGAAGCGCAACCCGAGACGACGAGCAGACCGACAATTGAAATCCATGAAAGCATTGTTTTCATGCCCCTAATAAGGCGGGATCAGAGCGAGAACTCAAGCCTTCTTGATGTCGCAGGTGCAATCCAGGCAGCCGTGTTTGCTGCACGCCAGGCAATTGCGAGACAATTGTTCGCGCAGATGTTTACGAGCGCGGTAAAGGCGCACAGTGAAATTATTCTTCGTTAAACCAAGCGAGGCGGCAACCACGCCCGGATCGTCCCCGTCCAAATCCACACGCTCAAGCAACTCGCGGTATTGCTTCGGCACGGCAGGTAGCAATCGCTTGAAACATTGACAGAGCAAGCGTTCGTCGTCAGCAATTGGAGTGGAAGGCAGCTCTTTTTCAAAGCGTTCGAGCGCTCGCTTGCGCGCGTCATTTCGACGGTAAAGATCTATGATGGAGCGACGCAGAATCCGATAAAACCACGCAACTGTGTCCTCGTCTTGCGTCGGCTGCCTGGCAGACGCCAGCGCCTTGACAAGCTTTCCTGCACGACGTCTTCCGCCAGATGAGCGTCGCCCAACCGACGCCGGGCAAAGTCCACAAAGATGCGCAGGTTTTTCAGCAAACTTTTGTCAACGTGCTTCACGGCTTAATGCTAGCCGCCGTCGCCTATCGAGAAAAGCCTCTGGCGACAGCCCGCCGAAGTGATAGTAAAATAGAGTGTAATGGATTCGGGACTGGTGCGTTTGCCCGTGTGAATGAAGACATCTGAAACAATTCCAAATCGATTGAACGGGCGAAAGGCAAAGTCATGACCAAAGACCCAATTTGCGGAATGACGGTGGACGAAGCTACGGCTCTCCGCGCCGAACGCGACGGAAAGACATTTTACTTTTGCAGCGAGCATTGCAGGGAAAAGTTTTTGGCCCAAGGCCAATCCGCAGGAAGTGCTGACGATTCGTGCTGCGGCGGCAAGAAAAAGCACGAGCAGCGTGAAGGCCCACCGCATTCTCACGCCCACGACGAACATTCTCATCGCGCTCACGAGCATGGGACGGCGAAGCCATCTTCCAGCGCCAAATATTTTTGTCCGATGTGTCCCGGTGTTGAATCTGACACGCCCGGAGACTGCCCGAAATGTGGCATGGCATTGGAACGAAATCCGGCGTGGGTCGGGCCAAAAGATGGCAAAACGATTTACACCTGTCCGATGCATCCGGAGGTGCAACAGGATCATCCGGGAAACTGCCCCAAGTGCGGCATGGCGCTCGAACCCAAAGTCGCCAGCGCCGGAGAGCAGGAAGAAGACAACGCCGAACTCCGCGATATGACGCGGCGGTTCTGGTTGGGCGCGGCGCTCACGCTGCCAGTTTTTCTGCTCGCGATGGCGCACCTGTTTCCCGCGTTGAGTCACGAAAGCTGGGTGATGAGCGATGCGTCCCGCTGGATTCAATTCATTCTCTCGACGCCCGTGGTGCTTTGGGCGGGCTGGCCATTCTTCCGACGCGGATGGCGGTCAATCGTGACGCGGCACTTGAACATGTTCACGCTGATTGCCATTGGCGTCGGCACGGCATTCATCTACAGCGTGGTTGCCATCCTTGCGCCCGGAATTTTTCCGTCCGCAATGCGTCCGCATGGCAAGGTGGACATTTACTTTGAAGCGGCGGCGGTAATTGTCGTGCTCGTGCTATTGGGTCAAGTCCTTGAACTGCGCGCCCGCAGTCGCACGGGCAGCGCCATCAAAGCTTTGCTGAATCTCGCGCCGCCAGTCGCGCGCCGCGTTACGAAAAACGGCGATGAGGAAATCCCGCTCGAACAGGTTCACGTTGGCGATTTGCTTCGCGTTCGCCCCGGCGACAAAGTTCCGGTGGATGGCGTCATCACCGAGGGCCATTCCAGCGTCGAGGAATCCATGATTACCGGCGAATCGTTGCCGGTGGAAAAGAACGTCGGTGACAAGGTAACAGGCGGCACAGTGAACGGCACGGGTGGTTTCGTCGTGCGCGCGGAGCGAGTCGGACACGACACGCTGCTAGCGCAGATTGTGAATCTCGTCGCGGAAGCGCAGCGCAGTCGCGCACCGATTCAAGGTCTGGCCGACAAGGTCGCGAGCATTTTCGTTCCGGCGGTCGTGGCGGTGGCCATCATCACATTTGCGCTCTGGATGCTGTTCGGTCCAGAGCCGCGCCTGGCTTATGCCATCGTGAACGCGGTCGCAGTGCTCATCATCGCCTGCCCGTGCGCGCTGGGGCTGGCAACGCCGATGTCCATCATGGTTGGAGTTGGACGCGGCGCGCAGGAAGGCGTGCTCGTGAAGAATGCGGAAGCGCTCGAACGGCTGGAAAAAGTAACGACGCTCGTCGTGGACAAAACTGGAACGCTCACCGAGGGTAAGCCGCGCCTGATGGATACCGTGACGAACGATGGATTCGACAAAGACGAACTGCTTCGGCTCGCTGCTTCCTTGGAGCAAAGCAGCGAACATCCACTCGCTGCTGCAATTGTCGCTGGCGCGAAAGCAAAGAACGTCAAACTCGAACGTGTCGCCAATTTCCGTTCAGCAACCGGAGGCGGCGTCTTCGGGCGTGTCGCAGACAAAGACGTGTTGGTTGGCAACCCGAATTTTCTTCGCAATGAAGGAGTGGACAATCTCGACGCATTGCAATCCAAAGCGGAACAACTTCAGCAAACCGGCAGACCGTCATCTTTGCCGCTGTGGGCAAAAAGGCTGCGGGTTTGCTCGCCGTTGCCGACCCGGTCAAGTCCACCACTTCGGACGCAATGCGCGACCTGCACGCGCTTGGATTACAAATCGCGATGGTCACCGGCGACAACCGGCGCACCGCCGAAGCGGTTGCAAAGGCCCTCGGCATTGACGTGGTAGAAGCCGAGGTCGAACCGAAATCCAAGAGCGACCGCGTTCAAAAGCTCCGGCAGGAGGGAAAAGTCGTGGCAATGGCTGGCGACGGCATCAACGACGCGCCCGCATTGGCGGCGGCTGATGTGGGAATCGCGATGGGCACGGGCACGGATGTGGCGATGCAAAGCGCCGGTGTCACGCTCGTGAAAGGCGACTTGCGCGCCATTGCCAAGGCGATTCACCTCAGCCGCGCCACAATGCGAAACATCCGGCAAAACCTTTTCTTCGCATTCATCTACAACGCGCTCGGCATCCCCATCGCGGCGGGCCTGCTCTACCCATTTTTCGGCGTGCTGCTCAGTCCCATAATCGCCGGCGCAGCCATGAGCTTCAGTTCCGTCTCTGTCATCGGCAACGCGTTGCGGTTGCGGAAGGTGAGCCTGTAGCCCACGCTATATGGCTTCCAGCTTGGTGACAGATGGCTGTTATCGTTGGCTCGCGTTGGGATAGTAATCGTAAATCGTGGGTGAAATTCCCTTGTGCCCTCGGTAATTGGGTTTCTCAGCCGTGGCGCAACCGCTCAAGATGATCATGGCTGCTGCCATCGCCATGGCGAGGCTGACTTTGAATGTCCTCTTCGTGTCTTTCATATTTCGTGGTCTCCTTTCATCACGTCTCATCACGTCTCAACTCACCGCAATCAGCGAAACCCGCTCGCCCCTTTCATTTCGCCCGATACCGTGGGCGTTGGGGTCGAGCATCGGCTCACCGTCCACGAGGAAGAGATATTGGCGATAGCCGTGGTGTAACTGGACTTGCGCCGTCCATTGACCATCGGGTTGGCGTTGCATCGGGTTCTCCCAAGGCCGCCAGCAATTAAAGTCGCCCACCAGGGACACCGCCTTGGCCTGCGGGGCGACGCAATAGAAATTCACCGGCTTGACGTTGTTCTTCGCCGAATAGCGATTCGCGCCAACCCGGAAGGGGTAATCGGCGATCATGGATTCCAAGTCATTCATTTTTCATCATTCCTGTTCGACTTTGCCGGCGGCGAACCTGCCGCCGCGCTGACTTTCAATATCTTGTTACGGCAGAGCGAGGCCCTTCCCCTTGCTTTGGTCGGGAATTCTCTGGAAAAGATTTCGAACGCAATAACCGCAAGGGAGTGAACCCTGTCGCGGCGTATCAAAGGATGTGAAAACTGCGCCCGTGTTGAAGAGTCAGTTTCAAGTCGCGACGATGGTCGCGGTGCTGTGCGTAACGGGCTTGCTTGCGATGCCGTTGTTCGGGCAACACGGAGGTGGCGGCGGGCATGGCGGGGGTGGAGGGCACTTTGGCGGGGGCGGCCACTTCGGAGGGAGCGGTGGTCATATTGGCGGCGGGGGCGGACACATGGGCGGATTTTCGGCAGGAGGCCATGTTGGCGGTGGATACGTCAGCGGTGGGCACATCGGAAGCGCCACGCACTACAGCAGCGGGAGTCATTTGGGCGGCGGTGTCTTTGGTGCGGGGCACGTTGGCGGAAGCTACGTCGGTGGAAGCCACATTGGAGTTGGCGGGTATTACGGCGGCGGCCACGCGGGCTACACGTCCGGCTATCACGCGCGTGCGGGTTACGGCTCGCATGGATATTACGGTTCGGCGTATTCGCACGGCGGCTACGGTTACGCGCATTCGATTTATTCCGGGCACGGTTACTACGGTCACTTCGGTTACTGGGATTACCCGCGGCACGGCTATTACGGTTATTACGGCTATCCGCACTACGGCTACGTTTCGCTCGGCGGCTACTGGCCGGCGTACTATTCTTCCTACCCCGTTTACTCGTCGGTGACGTATTACGACACGCCGGCTTACGGCTACGTGACGGCGACGGGCACGAACGGCTACGCACCACGCCAGTTGGAATCGTCCGCAACCGGCGCGCGACCGCTTCCCAACGGCCGCTTCATTCCGCGCGTGGAGCTGTCAACGCAGAACCCGCCAGAAGCATTGCCCGAAGAAGCCAAGGAGACCAAACAGCCATGAACTCGCATTTTTCCTCACTGCTTTCAATCGTGCTCCTGACCGCGCTGGGCAACGCAGTTCCAACCCTTCGCAGTCACGCGGCAGAACCAGGCCTCGCCACGAACGCCACCGTTGCTTCGCCATCGCAGGCGCAAGCCGTGACTTTCCGAGCAGCGCTGAGTCACACCGCTTACACCCAATCCGCGCCAACGCAACTCCTGTTCAAAGTGGAATTCTCCGGCATTGACCGCCGTCCCCCGAACCGCCCGCCGCTCAATCTCGCGCTGGTTCTGGACCGCTCGACCTCCATGAGCGCGGATATGAAGTTTCCCCACGCTCTCGCCGCCGCGCGCGCGGTCATTGAGAACCTGACGGATCGCGACATCATTTCGCTGATCGCCTTCAACGAACGGACTCTGGTTCTCTCACCCGCAGGCCGCGTCGTGAACAAACCGTTTCTCTTTCAGCGGCTGGCCGAGGTCGCGCCGGACGGAATCACCGACCTCAGCGCAGGTCTGTTGGAAGGCATCGCGCAGGTCAGCAGCCAGAGCGTAGAAGGCCAGGTGAAACACGTGTTGCTGCTGACGGATGGCAAGGCCAACAGCGGCATTATGGATTCAGCGGCCCTGCGCAAAATCGTCGAAGCCGCGCACGCCAAAGGAATCGGCGTCTCCACGCTCGCGTGTGGCACGGATTTCGACGAGCGGCTGCTCACCGAGATGGCCACGGCGGGCGGCGGACGGTACACGTATGTCAAATCGTCCGAACAACTCCCGGCTGCCTTCAAAGAGGAATTGCGCGGCTTGCTGGAAGTGGTCGCGCAGAACGTGCGGTTGGAAGTTTCCGTGAAGCAAGGCGGCGTCATCAGCAAGGTGTACGGCCGGCCCTCGCCGCCAGGCTCGCCATCGCATCAACTGGAAATCGGCAATCTGCGCGCCGGTGAGCATGGGTTCGTGATGCTGGCGATCAAGCCCGGCGATTTCAAACCCGATGCGGCAGTGGAAGTCGCGGCCACGCTGACCTACGACGCGCCCGAAACCAGCGAGCGCGTTACGCGCACCGTCGCCACTCGCGCGGTGTTCGCGGCAGCAGGCAACGATTTCAAAGCGGAGGAAAACGAGGAGGTGATCCTGTGCGGCGCGGTGATGGACGCGATGGACTTGGCGATGACCGCTCTGCAAGAGTTCGATGTGGACCGCTACACCAAAGCGCGAGCGAGCTTCGACCAATGGCACGGGCGCGTGCGGGATTACGCACTGACGCACCGCAACCAGGATTTGCTGAACGAAGCCTTCCTGCTCAAGCACTTCATGGAGGAACTGCAGGCCATTCGCGGCCCGGACGCGCCATCGCTTCTCGGCGACGCGCAGAGCCAACTTGAAAAGCAGAACGATTACCAGCGCTACCAGTTGTTGCACCACCAGGTGACGCAAAACAAGTGAATCGAAATGCCATGAGCACCGGAGAAGCCTTCAACAACGCACCCGAGGGGACGACGTGTGTGGTTTGCGAAAACAATGTCGCTGCTGAGCGCGGAGCGGTCCGCGTTAACCATCGAGGAAATACCATCAATCTGTGCGGCCCGCAGTGCTTGCGGACGTTCGCAGAAGAACCGGACGCGTACCTCGCCCGGCTGGCGAAGATCATGCGCGACCGCGCAACGAAAACCGAAATCCCATGCTTATGAAAAGTTCCATTCTCCTATCCGCGCTGTTGGCCACCGCCCTACTGAGCGGCTGCGCCACGCCCACTTTTCGCCCCTATCTCGGCCAACAACAAGACTGGCCGATGTCTCCCGGCGGCATCGTCAACACCGAGTATGCATTGCCCGCGCTCACGTGCCTGCCGTCCGGACCTTACGAGGTGGTGGGCGAACTCAAGCTTCGCGGCGGATTGCACGGCCAGCCCGCCGAGGAATGCCTGCCCAAGTTGACAAAGACGGCGCGAGAGAGGGGCGCGGACGCGCTGTTGCTTGTGGACGGACAAAAGTTCTTCGCGGCGGCTGCAGTTCGATCGGCTCAATCCTCGGAAACGAACGCACCCATGCACGCGAAGGAAGTCGCCACACCGGTTTACAGAGGCGGTTACGGCTATGGCGGCTATCGCTATGGGTACGGCGGCTATGGCAGCTACATCGTCATGTCGTTCGACTCAAATGTCATGATCCTCGCCATCCGTTGGACGGGCGAGCCACCGGCAGGATTGCCCAAGCGCGGCGAAGCAGCAAAGCGATGACCGGCGTTGCGAGAAGAAGAGGTGTTTCCATGAAAGGCCTTCTTTTACTGCCGTTACTTTTGGCTGCCGCGCTGTTGAGCGGTTGCGCGACTTATCGGGAAGAATCTCCGTCCGTAGCCGTGGCCAGCCTGCCAAGGCCGTTGAGCCTGGCGGAAATCCGAGAGATGTCCGCCAAAGGTGTCAGCGACGAAACGATTCTCGCCGCGTTGCGGGCTTCGCGCGCCGTGTATCGGTTGAGCGCGCAGGACATCTCCGCCTTGCAGGAGGCGCGCGTCAGTCCGGCGGTGATTGATTATCTCTTGAAAACGCCGGAGCTGTACCAAGCCGAGCGGCGGCTTTACCGGACCTACTATTACTATCCGCCACCGCCGTATTGGTGGGATTGGCACTGGGGCTTCGGCTACTACGGGCATCATGGCTGGCATCATTGATGGCCGAGCTGCTCGCGGCGAAACCCGTGAGGGGCGTCATCCGGCTGTGGCGTAGTACAGAACGTTATGAACAGCGACACAATGACGACGAAGATTGAGATCAATAAACGTGTTGCCGTTGCGGTTCTTCTTGTCACCGTCCTGATCGCCGACACAACGACACTGCACGCCGCTGGCAAAGAGGACAGCTCGGCGACGATCCCGTTGGGTCAGAACCCGGCCACAAACGCAGCCGCAGCGGCGGCGGCTTCTGGCGCTGTGAAAACGCTTCTCGCATCGGAAGAATGTCCCGGCATGACAATCGCGCAGACGACGGACTCATTGACAAATACTTCCTTCAACACCGATGCCTTCAGCGCAGTCGTATGTTGCGTCGAGGCAAAAGCGCCGCGCAACAACTTCGCTTTCGTTGCTGACGAGGTGAGCAAAACACCGCGCAGCCTCGGCGCGCGGAAGGCGGTCCACTTTTTTAGCGATGGAGTTATCAGCGTAAGCAGGTCCGCCGACAGCGCCGAGCGGCGAGATTATGCTCCTGACGCTTGGAATCGTTTCCCATCCGGCGGCAGCCTGGCCGGCTTCGACGCAGCGGCAACGCGAGAACCACGGGGACTCCGGCTGTTTAGCTGGAGGTGGTAGAGCGGGAAACCAAACCAAATTGAAAGCACGCGCATGAGTCATTTCGATGCCAACGCCCTCAACACCGCGCACGCCCAGTGTGTGGTGTGCGAAAAAATGATAACCGACGACGACTGGTTCGCGCGCGTGAAACACGGCGAGTGGACGGTGATGCTTTGCAGCCAGCGGTGCGCGAAGGCTTTCTATGCACAGCGATTACCCGGCATCCGGCGACTCGCCTTGTTGGCCGCGCATCCGTCGCTCAAGTGGCCGCGAGCAAACGTCACCCTCGAAGAACTTGCAGCAACACCATGAAGACCACGAAAAGTTTGTCGTTCATCGTCACGATCTGGATGGCCGTCGCGATTGCGGTCAGCATGGGCGCTTATGCCGCGTACGAGTATGCCACCGCGCCCAGCCAAAGTTTGCGGGAACTCGCCGTTGAGCACTTGGGCCACGTGCTGGGCCTTGGCGTGATGATTTACATCCTGTGCTGGGGCGTTTTCTATTTTGTGCTCCTCCGTCCGCTCAATCGCATCTACCTGCACCTTTACACGGTCGGCGCGGGGCAGATCAAACCGCTCGAACTGCATTCGAACGTCCTCGAAATCCGCACCATCGTGGACGGCGTCAACCTGATGCTTTCGCGACTGAAGCTCGGCGCGGACCGTGACGCTTTGGAGCACGCACAACAGTGCATCGCCGAGATTCGGGAAATGAGCCGGCAACTCGCAATCACCGAGCACGAGCACATGAGTCACGTGCTCGACAAACTCGCCGACGATTTGGAGAAGAGCCTGCCAAGCATTTTGGTTCGCCGCGGCATGCCGCCGCCCACGCCGGCCGGTTCGGCAGCCGCTTACTCTTCATTGGCCATGGAAGACGCCGAGAACAGCGCTCCTCGTGGTCAACCCGAACGAACAAACGAATGACGTTATGAAAATCAACAAGTCTCTCCTTACGATGCTCTGTGTTGGCTCGGCGCTGGTGTTGGCGCTGGCGGTCACAGGCTGCGCTTCAACCCGTCCGCGCGTCACCGAAGAACGGAAGTTTATCCAGCTTCATCACGTCGCGAACACGGGAGACGACCTCAATCTCCAGAAGGGCGACGCCATCGCGATGGCTTGCGCGAAGTGCAAAACGGTTCTCTACGCCAACGTGGACCGGCCGCGCACGCGCTTTTTCGCTCCGTTGGAACACCGGCACTATTGCCCCGGCTGCAAATCCGTCATCACGACGACCCGCGATGGCTTCCGCGTAACAGAACAGGTCAAACACACGTGCGAGAACTGTGGGAGCGATTCAGTGTTCTGCTGCGCAACCAAACGTGGAACGCCCATGACCGAGGGAATGGAGCAGAAATAATTGCAGCCCCGCAGCCGGAGCTTTGCTTCTCGCGCCGCCACCTCCCGGTCAGGTCTGACGACGTCATTTGCTCCCGTGGTCGAATTGACAAGCGGAAGGCTGACGCTTGAAGCTTCAAGCGATGGACATTCAATTGAACGGGCCACGTTCCTATTGGGTTCACGACCTCAGCCCATTTATCGTCCGGTTCTCGGATTCGATTGGCATCCGCTACTACGGCCTGGCTTACGTTCTTGCCTTCGTCACGGCCGCGCTGTTGTTGCGCCTGTATTGGAAAGCGGGCCGTTCTCCAGTTGGGCCGAAGATCCAGTCGGGATTGATGACGGCCATCATCATCGGCGTGTTGGTTGGCGGACGGCTCGGTTACTTTCTTTTGTATTCGCCGGCGGCGCTCGTGCGAGAACCGCTGGCGCTGTTCCGCATTTGGGACGGCGGCATGTCGAGTCACGGCGGGTTTGTCGGAGTCTGCATCGCATTGATTTGGTTCGTGCGCAAACATCAATTGCCGTGGCGACCCGCCGCAGACGTGTTGGTGACGCTCGCCCCGCCGGGCCTGCTCTTGGGACGAGTGGCCAACTTCATCAACGGCGAACTTTGGGGTAAGGTGAGTCACGTGCCGTGGGCCGTCATTTTCCCCACGAGCGCGCCGAGCGGCACACCGCTGGCGGAGATTCCGCCGCGTCATCCGTCACAACTCTACGAAGCCGCACTCGAAGGATTATTTCTCACGGCTTACATGCAGTTACGCTTCTGGCGCAGCGGAGTGATCCGTGAGAAGCCGGGCCGCCTGGCGGTCGAGTTTCTGATTCTCTACGCTGCGGTTCGGGTTGTGGGCGAAATGTTCCGCGAACCCGATGCTCCGCTGCTGTTCGGTTTGAGCCGGGGGACGTTCTATTCGTTTTTCCTCGTCATTGCCGGATTCGTCATTCTGCTCTTGAGTCGGCGCAAGCCGCAAGATTCCGCCAAGGACTCTTCATAGATTCTCAGGGTTGAGCTTCATCGTCGCTCCCTTCCGATGCCGCAGCGCGAGGGAAATCGTGTCGGCAATCGTATGAACAGGGAGAAATGAAAGCACTGAGCGTCACAACGTCCCGCTGGTTCAAGACTTTGTTTGAAGTGCCGGTGATTCGCCGGATTCCCCGATGTTGCCACGAACACACCGGCGACGCGCAGGCGAATCAAAACCTGATTGCCCATTTGCGACGCCGACGCCATCGGTGTCCGTTTCCCGTTGAGCAGTGCAGAAGCAAGCAAGGTTTCATCAGCCAAACCGTTTAACATGGACTCTGAATCAAACATGATTCTTGTCGTGGACGATACCCCTATCACGGCGCGATGGGTTGGATACGTGGCGGGCCGCCTGGGGTTCAACACCGTCCTCGCCTTCAACGGTGAAGAGGCTCTGAACTGTTTGGCTCAACACCCATTCGTGGCCGTCATCAGCGACGTCGAAATGCCGGGTATGAACGGATTCGAATTGTTGCAGAACATCCGCGAGTTTTATCCGGCGATGCCGGTGATTTTGATGTCGGCGTCCGGCAACGAAGAACGGCGGAGAACAGCGCGCGTATGTGGCGCACAGGCGTTTTTGGAGAAGCCGGTGAATGCGGACCATCTCGCCAAACTGTTCGGTGGCGGCCAGGAAGCGCAGGCTGTCCCCGAACATCACGCACCCGTCCTTTCGGTATTTCACTGAGGGAAGCCAAAGGCTGCGACGTAGTAAAAGTCAGACGAATTTATGAAGAATTTCGGGATCAAAATTCAAGAGTGGTTGCGGGTCGCCTTTTGCGTTCCAATCGCGAGCGCGCCGTCAACCGCCCGAGCGGAAAGGAAACGCATGAAGAGAAAACGCAGACCATTCGCACGCAATCACTCGCTTCACCCTCGTTGCGTCTATCTGGAACTCGTTAATCGAGCCGCCGGCAAAGTTTCCGTTGCCGGTTCATTCAATGATTGGCGGCCGACCGCGACGCCAATGATTCCCATGGGCGGCGGTTGGTGGGTCAAAGGCCTTGTGCTGCCGCCCGGACGCCATGAATACCGCTTCGTCGTGGACGGCCAGGAGATGCCAGACCCGAACGCGCTTCAGGCGGCGCGCGGATCTGACGGGAGAGTAAACTCGGTGTTGGTCGTTCCTGAGAAAGCAGAAATGAGCAATCCATATCTGGGCAAGTCCATGCTGCAGTGCGGCACGTTCAAGAGTTGAGAGGCTGGCCCGAAGGATTCGAGCCGATGAGGAACTGCTCCGAATCCCGAGGGCCGGCCTCGAATGAAATGAAACAATTCAAAGCATACGCCACGGCGGCTCTCGCCGTGCTCGCGACCGTGCTGCTCGCCGGCTGCGCTCATGTCCGGTCGCAGTCAAAACCTCCGGCACGAACTGTGGCGAACTTCAAGGCACGCACTTTGGACGACCAGGGGTTGAAACAATTCCTGGAACAGCACCTACGCCATTCGCTGGAAACATGGCCGCTGGAATCGTGGGATTTTCCAAAACTGACTCTCGCCGCGCTCTACTTCCATCCCGAGCTTGCCGCGCCACAGACGCAACGGCGCACGCAGCGTGATTCCAAAGTGGAGCATCCAGCCGATTCGGCCCGCCTCCGCACGGCGGCTGTTGCATGGCAAGTGCGGGCGACTTTGCGCACCAACCTGCTCGCCTACGTTGCGGTGCAGCGCCGGCAGGAGTTGTTGCGTGAATTGGAATCCACTCAGATGGAATTGGCGCAGGTCGTTGCGAAAAGACTGGCCGACGGCGAACTCCCACCGGTCGAGCTTTCGCTTCTCCGAATTCAACTGGCTGAAACGCGGTTGGAGATGATCGAGTCGTTCCAAAAGAAAATGAATTTCCGCGAGCGCATGGCGGATTCGCTCGGACTTTCAGTGAAGGCCCTGTTTGAAGTCGAAGTCACGTATGACTTGTCGCGCGCCGCCCGTCACGACCTTGACGCGCGGACATTGCGACGCCAAGCCCTGCGAAGCCGCGCGGACGTTTTGCTCGCCGTGTCAGAATACACTGCGGCTGAGATGACGCTCCGACGCGAAATTTCCAAAAGGCATCCGAAGGCCCGCCTCAATCCGGGTTGCGCATGGGACGCGGAGCAAAATCGCTGGGCCATCAATCTGAAACCCGATCTGCTCACCAACTACAACTCAGGCCAAATCGCCACGATGGAAGCGCGTCGAATCGAAGCCGCCGCCCACCTGCTCAACTTGCAGACCGAAGTCATTGACGAACTCGACCGCCAGGCGGCGCTTTATCGCGCGAGGCTGGAAGACGCGGGCGACATTGGCAGACTGACCGCTGCCATTCGCAGGCAGCATGACGCTGTCGAGGCGCGATTCAAAGCGCGAGACGCGCTCCGGCTCGAATTGATTATGGCCAGGTTGCAGTTGCTGCCCGCGCAAGTCGCGCAACTTGACGCACAAGAAAGACTTCAAGAAGCCCTCGGTGCATTGGAGGACGCCGCGCACCTTCCCTCCGATTGGACCGACTCTTCAATGGAAGTCGAACCGGAGCGACCTGCTCGCACCCCACCTGTCAAGCCGAACCCAGCCATTATTCCGAAGGACGCAATATGAAATGCAAGAAGGTGACAGCAATCATTCGGACGCACAAACTCGACGAGGTCGAGTCGCGGCTCAAAGAAATTGGCGTCCGAGGCATGACCGCCTTTTACGTGTTGGGGTTTGGTAAGGAAACGGACTTCTTCAACCCGAACAAACTCGACAGGCATTTGAAGTTGGAGATTTGGACGACCGAGGCAAAAGCGCAGCAAGTTGCCGATGCTATCATTGAAGCCGCGCACGTTGGCCTTGCCGGCGATGGTTTGGTGTCTATCGCTCCAGTGGACGAGGTTCTGCGCATACGAACAAAACACCCGGCCACTGAGGCCGAGGTCTGACCGCCGTGGAACATGGAAGCCACAACGCTCGCATTGGCCCTTGCTCTTGGCGTCGTCGTCGGCCTTTCGCTGGCTTTGACCGGCAGTGGAGGGACGGCGTTCGCTGTCCCGCTGCTGGTGTACGGCTTGAAGCTCGCTCCGCATCGCGCGGTCTGCGTCTCGATGGCGGCCATCGGCGCGACAACGGCCTTGGCCACCGTTCAACAGCTCCGCGCAAAGGAAACACACGTTGATATTCGTAGTGGGTTGGCTCTCGCCTTGGCTGGCATGTTCGGCGCGCCCGTGGGCGCTTGGATTGGTCGTTTCATTCCCGAGAACTGGCTGTTGGTGATGTTTGCTTCGATGGTTTCGCTGGTCGGAATCCGCATGTTGTTCCCATCGTCCGCAAAGACGAACGAGAGCCGCGCAATCGCGCAGTCCGCACCGCGCACCGAGACTCACGGGAAAAACGCGAGGTCGTTCACTTTGCCGAGTGCTCGCACACTTGGCTTGTGCGCCGCTGGTCTCGTGACCGGATTGCTCGCCGGACTGCTCGGAGTCGGCGGCGGTTTCATTCTTGTTCCCGTGCTCGTATTGTTCGGCGGCGTCGGGATTCACCGCGCAGTGGCGACTTCGCTCTGTGTTATCGCACTGGTCAGCGTTCCGGCGACAGCCTCTCACTTACTGGCGGGCCAGACGATTCCATTGGACATCGCGGCGCTCTTTGCCATCGGCGCAATCGTTGGTTTGAAATTCGGTTCAACGTTGGCCGCGAAGTTCTCCGGCCCTCGGCTGCAACAACTGTTTGGCGCAACCATGCTGGTCATGGCGACTCGGATATTGCTCCACAACGTCAAGCCCGGTTGAACCACACGAGCACACGACGTTGACTGCCATCACGAGATCCATCCGCATCCGCGCGTCGCACGCTTCCAACTTGAGGTGCGTGGGCATTTGCCCGTAGCCTCATTCAAGTCGGACAATTGAAACCGAATGGATACACTGCGCACCCTCATCACTCGCTGGCGCGAAGACACAGGCGGAACGTATCGCGCGTGGTTCTTGTGGGAAGAACGCTTGAAAAACTTCCGCTCCATCCGGCGCGGGTTGGCGGAAGTCGTGAGGGACATTGAGGCCGGCACTTTCGGCTGCGCCTATCGCGGTTCTTCCCTGGAAACTGTGGTCGGTTCGATTGCCGAGCAGCGTCAACTGTTCAAGGGTGCTGACCACGCGTTCCTCTGGAAACCCAAGCTGCGTATCCCGGACATCTACGAGAATCGCGACCACCAGCTTGCCTTTGGCCGCTTCCTCAATCGCTGCGATTGCTGCACGTCCGGGGAGGACATCATCTCGGCCATTCACCAGCTCGACGCCCGCAAAATCAAAGGTCTCGGACCAGCCGTGGCAAACTTGCTATACTTCATCCATCCCACGCTTGTGCCGCCCTTCAACACCGCCATCGTCAAGGGTTACAATGCGCTCACAGGAGCGAACGTGAAACTCGGCAAGTGGAGCGAGTATTTGGCGATGCGCTCCGGGATTCTCAAACTCAACCAGGAGCATCGCGATCTGTTGTCCAACGATCTTGGCGCTATCGGTGGTTTGCTTTTCGACCTCGGCACGGGCCGTTACGCGCCACCGCCGCGCGCGGATGATGCGAGCGCCCTCGCCGCGTGGGAAGCGGAGTTGCAGAAGGTGCGTGAGGAAAGCGCCGCCGCGCACAAAGCGACACAGCGCGCCTCCGAGAACGATTTCAAGCACACGGAAATTCAGGGCTGGTTACGTGATCTCGGCCACGCTTTGGGCTTCGACGTCTGGGTCGCGGCGAACGACCGTGGACGGCCTTACGGCAACGGCCAGTTAAGCAGCGGTTGCCTCGATGTGTTGCCCGCGTCAGTCGCCAGCGCGCCTGGAGCGGATGCGGTTCGGCTGATTGACGTTCTCTGGTTGCAACGCGGCAGTGACCGCGTAACAGCAGCGTTCGAGGTGGAACACACCACCTCGATCTATTCCGGCATTATGCGAATGCTGGACCTGGCGCTGGGTGCGTCCGACCAAACCGCGCGCGGGCTTTTTCTCGTTGCCCCGGATGACCGCGAAAGCGAAGTCCATTCGCAACTCATGCGCCCGATTTTCCGGCGCGTGTCGGACCTGCAAGTTCGCTTCCTGCCTTATGGCGAGTTGCAGAAGAATCGCGAAGCCATCGCCAAATTTGGGGAAGGGTTGAAGGCCATCAACGCGATTGCGCGGCAGCTCGTCTAAGCGGCTCAATTGATGGCGAAGGCCGGTTGGTTCTGGCTTTCGAACGGTGCGAACCATTGGTCGTATTGCTTCAGGAACGATTGCATGGTCAAGTCCTCCAGCACCTGCCGGAAAGCTTCCTTGTTTGGGCGCGGCTCAGGGATATTACCCAGGACAATGTCACCCTGACGATCGGTTTCCAGGTCGGTGGCCTGAAGATTGATCTGGGCCTGTCCCCAGTCGGCCAGCTTACCCGCAGCCGGCTTGAGTTCCATGTCGATTGTGGCCAGGACCTCGATCTTCGCGGGATTCGACAATCCCTCGGGCAGCTTCTCGTAATACTGTCCCAACGTCACCGGCCCGATGCCGCCGATGGGCTTGATCCCATCGGAATCATCGCCCGTGCAGGCGAGGAAGACCGCGAGGTCTGGACCGCTCAACGTGGCTTTCGTTGGAAGGAATCCCTGTTTCAGATGCGCATCAATGTTCGCTGTGGTGACCAGTTGTCTCTTTTGTGGGTTGTAATGGCTGACGTTGGCGTTCACCAGTTGGAGCAAGTCCTTGTCGTACGAGACTATTACGGCCGGTTCGCGGCTTGATTGGACGGCTTTGGCAATGAGGTCTTCCGCCTCCATTCCGGGAAATTCATCCCGAGCGCCGACCACTGCGATGCCGAGGTGCGGAAGGCATTGCGCCAGCCGATGAAGTTGCTGCCGCAGATACGGCGAGCCGGTCTTGCGCTTGTAGGTGGGCAAAAGTTCGGCGCGAAATCCGTCCTGCGACGAATCCGCAAACGCGATGACGCGAGCCGGTCGCTGCTTGGCCAGCGTGTTCAGTTGGTTGAACGTGCCGACCAAGCCCCACGTGGGCTCACCCGTTATTTTGGAGGTGACATGCTGCGGATTCAGCCCGCGAGGCCCGGGCATGTACGCGAGCCGGTGAAGGAAGCCGGTCAGATCAATATAACAAGTGCTGCCGGGCGGCAGTGGTGGAGGAGCTTGCGCAAGCTTCATTTCCCCATTGTAGTGCGCACATGGCCCGGTCGCGGCGAGGATTACGGCTCTTCCTCCTCTATTTCTTCAATCTCCGGCACGTCGCCTTGGGCCGTGTTGCTCGAAACGACCTCGGCTGGGACACCGGAGGCTTTCGCTTGAGCAATGAGCTGCTCCAACTTCACCTTGCCTTCCGCGTGCGCCTTTTCCGGATCGCCGATTCCGAAGACTTGCTGCGACAGCAATAGCTTCTGGACTTGCCGATCCCAACTCGCCGCAGGGTCAGGTTCGATGCGGCGAAGCGCTTCGGCGGTGATTTGAATGTCCCGCAAGACCTGCCGCTGTTCAGCGGTCGGCACGAACAGTCCCGAACTGGTTGGCAGCGGCGTGTCATTCCCACTTGGAACGTCCGATGACGATTGAGTGTCGGCGTTCGCTGCCGGAACATTCTGGGCTTTGGCGTCCTTGTCCGCCGAATTGAGTTCCTGCAAATACCACGCTCCCTCGGCGAGGAAGAAATTCTGGATGTGATCCCCAGCATCGGCGCTCATTCCGGTGATTTGGTCCTCCTGATAGGTGAACGCGTTGGCCAAATGTTCCTGCCCCTGGTCGTATAACGCCACCACGTCTTCTTTCGTGTAAACTTCGACCAACACGAACGGCTCAGTAATTTCCGCGATCGGTTGGCCTGATTGGTTGTAGCGGAACGTGCCGCCGTGGGTGACGATTTTCAGTTGCATAAAGTCATCTTCAGTTTAGGGCTATCAAGCTGCGTCTCGTCATTTTAGTTGGACGAGCGTTTCCTTCAGACCGGGGACGCCAGTAATATTCTTCGCCAGCGCCGGCTGTTCTTTGAGTGATTGGGCGACCATGTCGGCGGCCTTGGATGTCAGCCGTTTCAGAAATACCGCGGCTTGGGCCGGTTCGAGTTCCGGCAGATGCTTGAGAATCATCAATAGCCGCGGCTTCTCTGGACGAGCTTCAAAAACCTGCACCCAAGCCCGGACTTTCCCGATGACAGGTCCGGCTTCCTGCAGTTCCTGTTGGGCGGCTTCCTGCAAATAGTGCATCAGCGTGCGTTGAGTGCCGTCGCGAAACGTAACGTTCTCGTAGCCGATTGTGCCGGACAGGTGATGTAACAATTGACTCCACAACTCGCTTTTGGCTTCCATGCGCGCGAGCTGCGTCTCCGCGTAGCCCTTCAAAATGTTGTTGGCATATTCCCAGGTGCGCGGCGTCGCGTAAGGCTGAACGGCTTCAACCATCTCTTTGGTGAAGTAGCACAGCCGGTCGGGGTTGGTGGCGATGAATCCGCGAATTCCGGGATGAATGTGGCTGCCCCAATTCAACCACTCGATGTGATTGAAAGTCAGTTCATGCAAGTTGACCCGAGAGATGATGGGGCTGGGAATCGGATGGACGGCTTCGGAATCCTTCGGACGGTTTCCCGCCAAGACGATGCGGTTTTGTTTCGGGAAATTGTAGCTGCCGGTGATGCATCGTTTTTGCGTCGCTTGAAAAATCGGTACTTGGGTGCTGGGTGGCACGGTGTTGAACTCGTCGAAGAAGAACACCCACAGGTCCGGATCATCCGTGGCGGGAAATTCAAAGTTGTGCGCGTAATACGTGACGAGACCACTCGTGTTTTCCTTGATTCGGTCCGGGTGAATCTTCCGCAATTCATCCAGAGCAATGACGCGCGGGATGCCCTTGAGTTCGCTTGCGTCGTAGCAGGAAAGCGGAATCACGCACAGGTTGGCTTTCAACTCCCGGCAGACATCCTCGACGAGCGCCGTTTTGCCGACGCCCGGCGGCCCGATGAAACACGTGGGCATGTCCACGTCCTTGTGCATGTTCTGAAGCAGAATGCGTCGCGCCGTGGCGTAGCCGATCGCGCGCTCCCTGAACAAAGGTTCTGCGAGGTTCTTTTGCATCGAGGAAATTTTCAGTGAAGACGGCGCGGCATAGCCAGATACACGCAATTGTGGCCTTGGAGCACCAGTGGCGATTGCGGCCCTTGCAGGTCGAACCGGACCTCATCTTCGGGGCTGACCTCAAGCGCTTCGGCGATGTAGCGCGGTGCGAAGACGGTCGCGCACGTTTCCCCGGAATAATTCATTTCCAGCGACTCCTGAAACTTGCAGGAGGTCTGGGCCTCGATGATGAGTCGCCGGCCTTCGAAGCGCAGATCAACTGTTCCCTCCTTCTCATCCACGGCCATGCTCGCGCGCTTCAACGCCTGCAACAACGCATCGCGCGAGATGAGATTTTCCCGCTGCAAAGGCCGGATGAACTTCTCGTAGCTCGGATAATTACCTTCGACCTGGGTGAAGATCAGGCGATAGCGCCCGTCAGCGGTGTCACATTCAAAACTGACCTGGCGCTCGCCCACGGTGCAGGTCACTTCGTTCTTCCAGCCAAGATGTGAAACGAGCAACTTAGCAATTGCCGTCGGAACAATGCAACGCGTGTCTGGATTGGAAGGCGCGGTGATGGGGCTGAACTGCACCAGGGCCAATCGTCGGCTGTCGGTCGCGACGATGCGCCCCTGTCCGTCCTGAAAGTGCAGATAACAGCCGCACAAGACGTGCCGCTCGTCATCTACAGCCGCAGCGAAGACGGTCCGGCGCAGAGCAGCGCAAAGAGTCGCCTGGTCAACCTTGAACGAGTTCCCTGCCGGTGCGGGGACGTTTGGGAAATCCGCTACTGGAAGTTCTGGCAGTGCCAGCTCAATGTTTTCGGTCGTCAGCTTGAGATGCTTTCCCGCTACAGATTCGGCGTGTAATTCGCGGCCCTGAAGCGTTTTGGCGAACGCGAGCAGCTTCCGCGCGGGCACGAGCGCCACTCCGTCCTCGCCTTCAGCGGGAAAAGAGTATTGCACCTGATTGCTCGCGTCCGTGCCGGTCAGCGTGAGCAAACCGCCCTTGGATTCGATGAGCACGTGTGTCGCCGCTGGCAAGGGCGTGCGAACCGGGATGATGCCTTCGACAACTTCCAGTGCTTTCTGGAATTCCTTGGCGATGGTTTTGAACTTCATGACGGTTTGGATGTTTGGCGGGATTGTTTCAGGCCTCGAAGATGAGCGTGAGATTTTGCGCGCTGCTTTGAGAGTGAACTCGCGGCATGCCTATTCTCGAACGTCTGTCAGGTTTCGTGCCGTCGCCGTTGCCGAACGAGATTCCGAAATCCAGTTCGAGATTTTCACCGTTCGCTCGAGGGCGTAGCTCCGGCGGCGTGAAATTTGGAAATTGCGTCGCGTGAGTTTCAATGCGCAGTGACGCCGGCTGATCTTGCGGCGGCTCTGGTTGCTCCTTGACGCAGTGGTTGAGCTGCTCGCGGAGGTCTTGTTTGACCACGATGTTCGCCTTGGCGCGCTCGGAAGCTTCGACCTCGGCTTCACGCGCCGCGAACTCGGCTTGGTAATTCACGTCGTTGGCTTCGGCGGGGCGGGCCTCGGCCAAGAGAGTTTGCATCAGCTCCAATTCGCGCATCTTCTGGGTCTCAGCCAACTCCACCAACTCTTCGTTCGTTCGTTGCGTGACGTTGCCGCTGACCAGTTCCACGTTCGCGTTATTGCGACGCAGGGCCATTTGGAGCATGGCTTCGTCGATGCTGGCGCGCGCCGGATGTTGCGTGACCATGTAGGTCACGTCCACGGTTGCGGCGCGCTGCTTGGGCCGGGCAATGCGTCCTTCCAGTTGCTGCAAGGGATAGAACACATATTCGGCCTCGACGACTATGAGAGCCGACGCTTTGACGAGATTGTTCAAGCTCTCGTTGATGAGCGGCGTCCGGGTCAGAAAGATGGGCTTGCGCGAGCGCACATAATGTTCGTCAATCCACTCTCGACGCTTGTGCGGCTGCGCGGGGCGTTTTTCGTCGAGGTGCGGCGGCTGCCGGGTGTTGCGCTCAGTGAGTCGATTGCATTGGATGCCCGCGTACAAAAAGCCCTGCGTGGTCTGCCCGAGATCCAAAGCGTGGTTGGCCGCATCGGCGCCCCCGAAGTCGCAACCGATCCCATGGGCATCGAACAGAGCGATGTCTACGTCTTGCTGCATGACCGCTCGGCGTGGCGAAAAGGGATGACCAAGGAAAAGCTCGCGCAGGAAGCCTCTGCTCGTCTGGCGGAGGAGGTTCCCGAAGTCGCTCCTCGCCTTCGGCTTCTGAATGATGATCGCGCTCAGGTCGGGGAGTTCCTTTTCCAG
>WBZT01000260.1_pt3 | contig 35343 bp, 40 predicted proteins | sample 5204241 | NCBI WGS metagenome assembly WBZT01 (sample SAMN12344358, study PRJNA552823) | activated sludge metagenome | biome: Activated sludge suspended growth; feature: Nitrification reactor; material: Wastewater; isolation source: activated sludge from nitrification reactor of wastewater... | reverse complement strand
GGAACTCTAGATCCCACATGGTCCCCTGCTCTAGGATCTTGGTTCGATCCTCCTTGCTCATGCCGCCGGTCGGGTAGTACTCCTCCCAGTTGTCCAGTTGGAGGATGCGCATGTCGTGCCAGCGATCCAGCAGGATCTCCACAGCCAAACCAGAACCGGTGTTAGCGGTGGTCAAAGGAATCGAGGAGGCACTGATGACCCTGATCAAGGATATGTAGTCGATGTTGGTGGTGCGTGCGTAGTGCTCTTCGAAGGACGTCGGGTTGTAGTGGAACCGGAACCCCCACGCTTTCTTTCGGTCTGTCCACCCGACACCATCGGAAGAGGTCGCTGCGGACTGCTCCTGCGCGGTAGAGAACGCTTTCTTGTACACCGGATCGAGGACGAGGAATCCTGGGGCGTTGATCCGACCGGCCTTGTCAGACAGAGCTTTGTTGTAGTCGTCTGACTTCATATCTTTCATCCAAGAGGAACGCTTCTCTATAGGAGTCGCAGGGTTGAAGATAACGTCCTTAGTGGCATCCTCCGCCTTGATAGTCGCGGTGACCGTGTCCATGTCGCCTTTGTCGCCCCAGGCTTTTGACTCGTCGACTGGTCCGCCGTCTGCGCTTACACTCATCCTCAGCCTCCAAACACGCTTGATAGCCAGCCGCCAAATGCTTCAACGCTCTTGGCTAGCACCGAATCGCCAAGCCCGATGGCGCTAAGTCCGTAGTCAAGTGCGGTCTTTCCTTGATCACTTTTAGCCGGAGTGGAGGCTTGCTGCTTGTTGTCTGAAGGCTTGGTAACCAGAGCAGTGTCTGAGGAGTCGCCTTCCCAGTCCACACCCTGAGACTGGTAGTCCACCATCCGCTCAATGCTGATGTTTATCCGGGTGATGATGGGAACCATTCCGGGAGCAAATAGGTCATGAGTGATATTCAAACTACCCATGATTCCCCGAATACGTTGGGATCCTTTGGTGTCGCCAAGGGACACGATTACTGGCGCAGGCAGGAAGACGCCCCAATCAGAAGTCTTCATCCCTCCGCCCCACCACACATCGAACTGCTTGCCGTTAGATAGACGGAACAGGTATTCGATGTCGTACATCGTTCCCCTGGTGAGGATCGCTTTGCGATCATCTTCCGTCATCGTCGCTGTGTCTGGGTAGAAGTCCTTCCAGTTGTCCCTTCGAAGAACCCTCATGTCATCTACGCGGGTAAGGAACAGTTCCAGGTCCAAGGAGGCACCTGTTTGCTTTCCCAACATGGGGATCTTTGACGCGGCGTACGCACGCGCAAACTGGACAACGTCCGTTCCTGGGGTGTTGGTGTAACCCTCTCCGTATGTCGTCGGATTCATGAGGAACCGGAACCCGTACTCGCGACGGTCAAAGCCTAAGTTGTCAGCCCCTGCCGCAACACCAGGATTGGTGACAGCGGTGGCGACGCTACTGGCTACCCCCGACACAGACGTAAGTGACGGATCCACGCTGGAGGCGAGGTCTTTTGCATCGCTGAATTTCTTGGGGTCAGACGACGACGAGGTGCTTCCTCCGGGGTTAGTACTGAACAGTGTTCCGCTGGAACTGCTCGGGGTAGTGCTGAACAGTCCGCTTCCTGTAGCAGCTCCCGCTCCGGCAGGATTGGTGCTGAACAGCGATCCTCCGCTGCTGCTTCCGCTGGTGGTGTCAGACGCCGGGGCGGCAGACGTATCAGGTATGTCAGACGTAGGTATTTGTCCTGCGGCGGTCAGGTTGTAGCCTGTCAAAGGCATCGGGTCGGCGGCAATCCAACCCTTGATGTTCTGATGCTGCTTGGTTTCCGCGTTGTCCACCGAGATCGGAAGAGGAGGATTCCACTTCGTGGTCTCTCTGATCTTCTTGAGATCAACCAACTTCGCATAGGCGCCGCCGGGATCTTTCGAGCCTGCCGGAGTGAAGTCCGGAGCCATCTTCGCCGTCGTGCCGGTAGTACTGGAAGCACTGCTCGCAGCAGAGAACTTTGTAGCCTCCGCGTCGACAGCGGCCACCTCAAGATCTGCGCGTGCCTTGTAGCCAGCGTCGGTCAGGTGGATGCCATCCCCAGACAGGTTTTGCTTTGCACTGGTCGCCAGATCTACTACGGGGGAACCCAACAGCGCGTTGTACGTCGCTGGGTCGCCGTTGTCTACGGCATGCAGATTTCCCCACATGACCAAGTTGTCTTTGAACAGAGTCTTGATGTCATTGACTCTGGCCTTGAAGTCTTCAACAGAGATGGTGTTCGTGCCAATGGAAATAAACCAAGCCTGGTTGCTAGTCGGCTTGGTGTCTTTGATCTGGTCCCATACTTGATTGATCGTCCAGCCTTCAGTGGCGACCTTGTTGATGGTAATTCCGCCGGGAGTCTTCGCAGGAAGATGGGCATTCGCACCTACCTGGAGGGAATCGCCAATGATGTACACATCAGTCGGCTTAGGCTTCCCTGTGCCGACGACGCCTCCCGCATCGTCCAGGGCATCCGTCGGCGGGAAGATCAGCAGATCGTGGTTGCCATAAACGTCGTTAGGGTTCTCCGACCAGCCCTTCCACGCCATGAAGTGAAGGTGCGCACCTGAACTGTGACCGGTGTTATTGGTATGGGCAATTAGTTGCCCAGCAGAAACAGTTTGCCCGAGCTTTACTTCTAGACCTGGCGCCAAGTGCTGGAACTGAAGAGTTATCTGCCCATACTTCTTGGAGTTGGCGTTCAGGAGGATCATGTTCGATGGAGCGCCAGTACCTCCCGTTGTATCGGTAGGTACATCGTCCATGGCACGGGACACTTTCCCTGACACAGGGGAGTGGAGAGGAGTGCCATTAGGACAGCCAATGTCGTACGCCCCGTGCCATGCGCCGTCGCCATAGGTCATTCCAGCCGTAAGGCCGTACTGCTGCTCAAGCTCCTGTGGGGTACCCATCAGGACCCCGTAAGAGTCTTGATGTTGTAGTTCTGCTGGATCTGTTCCTGGACGATGCGGACCAGTCGGCGCGCTTCCTCATCACTCGCGCCGTTAAGGGTGACGTTGATGTTCACCGTCCCGCCGCCGGACTGTGCGGGGGCGGAAGCAACCTTGTTGGACTGGAGTGCCTCGCGCATCGTCTCCGCGAGAACCTTCGGGACGATCATCTCGCCGTCGTGGACTCGGGCCATCTGGTCTTTCTTGATCTTCCAGGCACCCTCTTTGTAGGCGCCATGCTCTGGGGAGTCGACAGGAGCATCCAGCCAAGTCTGCAGTTTCCCGATGCCGTACTGGGCAATTGTGTAGTGGATGGCCGCCCAGATGTTGTTGTACGGGTCCATCTGGTACTTCAAGTCTTCGAAGCCTGGGCGAGCGTTTGCCTGGTACGTGGATCCGATGACCTGCATGAGGCCCTTGGATGGGTCGCCGTTCTGGGCGTTAATGTCGTAGTCGTTGACATTTCCTGGATCTCCGCCGGACTCCCGCTCCATCTGCTTGAGGATGCCGTCGGTGTACTTGACGTCCAGGCCCTGATCTTTCAGCGCCTGCTCCACTAGCCCACGCCATTGCTCCACACCCGCAGCCGGGTTGTACTTGACGTCTCCTGGTGCTGCGCCTGAGGATGTGCCCGCCGCAGGGGTAGACCCAGAGGCAGAACTTGAACTCGATGCGGCTCCGGAAGGAAGCACCGACCGTGCTCCGCCCGAGGTGGCTGCCCACGAGGATGGTGGTCCGCCGCTGGAAGAACCGCTCCCGCTTCCTCCACCGCGAAGCGCAGCCAGAACCTGGCTGGTCATCCCGGCGTTAGTTCCCGAAGACGAGGAGATCTCTCCGCTACCGGATCCAGCGCCAGCCGCCGGAGTAGCGCTTCCCGTGGGAAGAGAACTTCCCGCACCTGTGCCGATCTCCCCACTGCCCATTCCCCCACCGCCGCCTATAAGACTTTGGAGGAGGCCGCCGACGGAAGAGACGAACTGAGAGATGCCCTGGAACTGCTGATTGCTGCCAAGCCCTAGCCCGCCACCATTGAGAACTTGCGCTCCCTGCATGATCGGGTTGCTGTTGTACATGGCAGTAAGGCCAGCAGTGACCTTCTCCATGATCTTCTGGGCGCCAACAAAGCCCTTGGCTGCCGCTTCAGCGCCAGCACCCGCTTGCTCAAAGTACTTCTTGTCGGCAGCAGCCTGCGCAGCAGCGGGGGTCTGATCCAGGCCCTGATCCTTGGCGTACTGACTGTCGTTACGTGGATCCCACTTCTTGCCCTGGTTCTTCGCAGCGTTGATCTCGACCATCAACTGCGTGATGGTGTTCTGCTGTTCCTGGGACATTCCAGTATCAGCCAGACGAACACGCGACTGGCCTTGGATAGCCTGAGCGTCCTTATCAGCATTACCTGTGTTGTACAGATTCTGTCTGTCAGCGGCGAACTGGCTGTTGTAGATCTCCTGAGCAAGTTGCGTGGGATCTTTGAAGGAGTTGTCAGCGTTAGTGGTGACGATGCCCATCCGGGACATCATGAAGTTAGATGTCTGCGGTTGGTACATCCCCATGGCTGCTGCTGCTACGGCGGATGGATCTTTACCGCGTGCAGCAGCCCATTGACCTAACGGTGAGAACGTTTGCGCGTCCTTGCCAGTGGCAGCACCGTTAGCCGCCAGCGTGTCCATGTACTGGTACGCGGCTGCACCGTCGGCCCCGCTGAACTTGCCTAGGACGTTCATCGCCGTCTGGCTGGCGGCTTGTCGACCCTGGGTGGTACCCATCATCGACATGGAGTAGTTGTAGCCACGCTGGACGATGTTCACGCCCGTAGCGGCATCTGGCAGCACCCCGGCGAACCCTCCAGCGACAGACGCCGCTGCAGACGTCAACTGCGCCGCTTGGGCCATTCTTCCGCCGCTGGGAACGCCCCCGAAGGATGCGCCGCCACCATTAGGCGGAGGAGGTCCGCTACCCCCGCCGCTGCTGAACGGAGCGGCAGCGGGAGCGCTGGCCATGGCTGGCTTGCTGCCACCCTTGCCGTCGGGTACACCATCGAACTTCGCCGGAGACGGAGCCGTCATACGACCTATGTCGTAGTTGAAGGCCGCCGTTGCTGCAGGCTTCTTCTCACCCTGGGGAACGGTGAAGGTGTAGTTGCCGCCGTTATGCGCGGCGGCAGGTCCCGCTCCGATGTTGGTGAACGCCGGGGATCCTGCGTTATTGATCGAGGCTCCGCGACCGGTCTGGGAGGAACCGACACCACCGAGCTTATTGCCGATGCTCTCGACAGATCCGATGAGACGGCTGAGGGTTTCCGCCTTCGTGATCAGACTGTCGAGCGCACTCTCAACGGCACCCAGGGAGGTACGCAATCGATCTGGGGTAATCGGATCAGTCATTGCCGATCAGCCTCCTCTGTCGATCTGCGTGCTCTACTGCGCGAAGAACCCAGTTACCCCGCTCGCGAATACTGAGGCCCTTGATCTCAGACGGAGGCCACTTGTATGCGAACACGAGCACCTCCATCTCGTTGAACAACTGGGCATACCCCCTAGAAGGGAAACAAGGCTCCCACCTGGAGAGGCAGGGAGTTCTTCTCCCCGCATGCCGGACAGGTCACTTCGGTCTTATCTAGTACGGGTCCTGGAAGTTTCTCCGTAACCGCCTTGGTGATGGCGGCGCGGTCACGAACCGACATCCCCTTCGCCTGGCGCTCACCGTCGAGTAGCGGAAGCCCGTCGAGGGACACCACACAGTCGGTGATGAGTGCTGTAGTCATATCCGCCGAGGACATGTTCGGCGTCATCAGAACCTTGGTGTGAACCACACCGGTCGGCCAGGTGAGGTCTGCCCTGGAGCCGGACGGGAGATCGATCTTGATCTCACGCCCAGCGATCGGGTCATCAATGGTGTTCCGAGGGATGTCGTTGGTGACGGAGACCTCGACATCGTCGCTGATCCCGCACTCACCACATGTCAGGTTCACGGGAAGAGCATCGCCCCAGGTTGCCTTGCGGATGCCGATGAGAAGTTCCATGCGATCGCCGATCGTCAGCGTCTCCAGAAGTCGTTTGGTGGACTTCTCCTCACCGATCTTCACAGTTGCCCGCTCTAGGATCACTAGAAGGGCAGCGCCGAGATCCTTGGCCCTGGCGACGAGTTCCTCGTCGAAGCCATTGAGTTCTCGGACCTCGGCGGTAGTGATGCTGCCCGCCATGGGATCGAGAAGACCCACGGGAAGATCAACGATGTTGTCGCTGTACGGGTTGTCCACAGGCTGTGGAGAGTCGAAGGACTCGCTCACCTGAGCCTGGTTGACAACGTCGATGACTTCCTGGATGTCGGCCTGATCTGTCATGAACTTTCTCCGTATCTGTAGGGCTGAGGTGTCAGGAAAACGTTACCTTTGTATGGCACGATTTCCTGACACCGCGCGCCTACAGCCCCGTGGCAGTGATGCCGCCTAGAGCGTCAATCGCCGCAGGATCACCCTTGATGGTCGACTGGAATCCCTCGTGGACGAGGATCATCTGCTCGACCAGGACGGCGTTGTCTGCCGCGTTCAGGTCGGAGTAGGCGATCGTTGTCGGCCAGGCATTCATCAGCGTGAATTCCGCCGCCACAGCAGGACCACTGGTGGCGGTCTGCTGGAGGTTGCGGTTACGAGCCGTCGGGTAGTTCAACACCTTGACGGTGACGGTGCAACGGAAGTTGGTCGTTGCAGTTTCGTCAGCCGAGGTGCCGGGATCGTACAGGCGACGGAACCAGTCCCATCCCTGCTTCGATCCGAGAACAACACCACGCTGCATCGTGACTGGGGAGAAGGACTGCTGCCCCGGAAGTTGATGCACTGTCGTGTTGAACCCACCTTCGCGGTAGGGGATCGGCTCCGTGGTGACGGACAATCCCTGTACCGTCATGAAGCCAACGGTCGCCCCAAGGAGCTGCCCACCGGAGGTGTTGTTCGTGCCAACTTCGGTGAAGTTGACCAAGAACCTAAAGTTACGAATCGGGTCTGTAGCAGCACTCGACCGCAAATTGAGGTAGTTACCAGCCATTGTTCATTTCTCCTTAGTTGCGGACGGTGCCCTGCTGCTGGGTCAAACGGATGATCACGAACTCCGCCGGGAACTCGACGGCCACACCAACCTCGATGTGGACCTCGCCAGCGCTGATCGTGCTTGGGGTGTTGTTGCTCTCGTTGATGACCACCTGGAAGGCGTCAGGCTCACGGTCACCGCGAAGGGCACCCTGCTGGTAGTAGCGGCCCAGCCAGTCATTCATCTGGATGGTCAACTTCTCCCAGAGATCCGGGCCGTTCGGTTCGAACAGCGCGCTCTCGGAGATACGCTTCAGGTTGACCGTGATGAAGGACAGCGAACGGCGGATCGCGATGTAGCGATCAGCGTTCGTGGAGTCCAGCGTGCGGCCACCCATGAGGCAGACACCGGTTCCGGAGATGGTCCGGATGACGTTCACCGGGGTATTAGCGCTGTTCAACTCCTTGAGATCGCTCTCGCTGAGTAGTTGGTCAGCCGCAACTGCGTTACGCAGCCGAACCTGGCTACCAGCCGGTGTGCGCCAGGGGCCATACGTGGCGTCAGTAGACACGAAGGCACCCAACACTGAGCCGCCCGGAGGAATGACCTTGACGATCCCCGAGGGGCCACGCTGCGGGTCGTTGACCTGGATCCAGGGGTAGTAGGCCGCCGCGTAGGCGCTCTTCGGGGTGATCTTGCTCTTCACCCAGTCGATGACGTCAGCAGCGGTTCCTGCCCCAGGAACGCGGGGGGTGTCCACGATGGTGAACGAGTCCGCGCGGTTCTGGGAGTAGGTGACGACGTCGGCGATGTCTCCATCGATCGGAGCGCCAGCATCATCCGACGAAGCGTGGTAGATGACCAACGGAACGTCGATGGTGTCGAGTTGCGAAAGTGTCGTGGCGACCTGCAGATCCCAGGTGGTCACTCCCACTTCCCGATCAGTACCACCGGTAAGTGCCAGCGGCGAACCGGCGACCGTGCTGGCGGGAAGCAGCAGCCCAGTCGTATCGGTATGCGTGACCCGCACCAGACGGGAGGCGGAGTTGATCAGCGGCTCAAAGTACTGCCGAGACGTCTTGTCTACGGACAGTCCGTAGTACCGCTCCGGGGATCCAACCATGTTTCCAGCCTCGTTGAACAGCGCAAACTCGATGTTGAACGAACCGGCGCTGGCAACGTCAACCGTGGCGAAGTCCTGGTTGAAGTCAGGCTCAGCGAAGGCAGCAACTTCAGCCGGAGTGGTGAAGATAGCGACCTTGAGGCTGTTGCCCCAGGAGCCTGCGGAGGCCGCATCGATGGTGAAGACCTCAACGTCCTCATCATCGGATGCGGTAGTGGTCGCCGTGGTGGAACTGGCGTCCGTCACCCGAAGAACGATTAGCGACGAGGACGCGGCAACGGCGTTGGTGAAGAACGAGTACACCGCGTCCACGGTGCGGTTGTTCAGGACGGAAGCAGACCAGTCACCAAAGATGGACCGGAACTGCACCCATGAGTTGACGATGACTGGCTCTGTAGGACCGCGATCGAGGTAGCCGACCACCACTGCGCGGGCTTGGGTGGAGTTGATCGTGCCGGTGTCACGCGGCAGAGGAATCTCCTGAACCGTCACCCCAGGGCGCCGGAACTCAATGCTGCTTGAGATTGCCATTAGATATCTCCTCTAGGAGGTTGTGCGAGCTTCCCAGCTCTTGGGGTAAATCGGATTCCACTTGTCGTCCCACCGGCCGCCAGAATCGGCGTTGATTACCCAAGAACCGAGGGACGGGTCGATCTCGGGAGTCATGATTCCAAGGCCCTGGCCGTCGTCGACCAGTTTGGAAACGTTGGTGATGACCTTGAGGACGGTCTCGTCCTCGTAAATCCACAGGTTGTTCTCGTCGCCGTTCGGCATGAACGAGTCGATACGGATGGTGAACACCGACACGAAGAGCCGCTTGGCATCCTCCACGGATTCACCGTGGGCGATGTCCAGCAACTCGATGCGCCGGATAGACCCATCGATGTCCCTCATATCAAGATTCCCGTATCGGTAGGGGACCTTTCTACCGAGCAGGCCAGCGAGAATCGAGCGGCTATGCCGAGGATGCCTGGAGAAGGCCCTCACCTGATAGTCGATCTGTACTGGAATGGGGGCTGGTCCAACGAACCGCAGGGGGACACAGGCAGGATCGCGCCAGACGTCAGTCCAGATGCCATCCCCGTTGTACGCCCGGAGAACACCGTCAGAGCCACGCTCCAGGACGACGGAAGGCATGAGGTCTGCCACCCAGTCCAGGTCCACTCCGTTCAGCGTGATGAAGCCTGCCTGGACACGGTTGCTGGCCTCGGAGATGTCGATGAGGCTGATCAGGATGTAGGGGTACCTCTGCTCGCGGATCTCCTTGTCCGGGTGCGCGAACCAGACACCGACCTTTCGGGGATGCGAGGCATCGTCGGATACTTTCAGACCCATCAGGTGCCTGCGCAGCGCGTTGTCCTCGTCGAGGATGAAGCCGTCTGAAAGTTTGGGGTACTCGATGACGTCACTCATTGGCGAACCAACGCTTCTCAAGCGCGTAGTTGATGTTCTCCGGGAGGCGAGTGGTCATGCGGCGTACAGCAGGATTTGGGTTCTGGCCGTCGAAGCCGTACTCGGCGTTACGGTAGGCGCTGAAGTCCCCATTGGGGGACCAGACGTTGATGCGGAAGCCCTTAGTTCCGGAGTCGTCCACCACAGGGTCATACTCGACGTTCAGCATCTCCCAGGCTTCGCGATTCCAGCCAGACATACGTGCGTGGTTCTGGACCATGACCGTCAGATCGTTCGCAATCTCGGTGTTCATGGTCTTACAGTGCGTCGCGATTTCAGCAAAGAAGTCAGCCATCAGCAACACACCTCAATCCAAACCTCCGTCACCACACCGCAGTGTGTGGAGACACTCTTAGAGTAAAGGTTCAGAAGCCACGGCGTCCCCGTGAAACCACTCCGGGCATGACAAAGCCCCCGCACTTGGCGGGGGCTTTGCTTAGGTCCGTTAGACCTATTCCGGCAGCGGGTAGTCCGCGTGGAACGCCGGGTGATTCTCCGGATGCTCGTCGAAGTCGCGCAGGTAGGCGAACTGCGAGAAGAACGGGGTGAGCATTCCTCCTTGGCGCATATGAAGCACGGCTGCGTAGACAGCCAGGTCCCAGGCCAGCACCTTTAGCAGGTACCCGAGGAAGAAGGCGAAGGCCAGGATGCCACCCATCATCACCCACATAGCCGGATCGAACGGGTTCTCCATGAAGATGGCTCCGAACTCCCAGATCATCACGGGGATACCGATGATGATGGCTGGGAAGACGATCCCCGTCAGCGGGATGAGCAGCATCAGCCAGACGGTCATCGGGAAGCGGTTGAAGTCGCGCTTGCGCTTGCCGTTGTCCAGTTGCTTCCAGAGTTGGTGTTGGTACACCGCCTTAGTGAGGTAGGGCGGCATGCCGCCTGCTTGTCCTGGGCTGAAGCCGGTGTTTACGGCGTTGCCGTATCCCGGATTGGCGGTGATGTTGCCACCCTCACCGAAGGTAAAACCTGGCGTGTTGTTGTTTGTCATACCTATAGTGTATCACAGGTATACAGGGCACTCTTGCTAATCAATTAGCAAATCAGGACGTCCCGTAGATGTCGTCAACAACCTCAGACTCCAGAGGCGGCGACCACTTCTTGTCCTCGGGCAACTCGGGCTTATTCACCACACCAGTGATGTCAGTACCGTCGTAGCCAGTGAGTTCCTTGTTCCTCTCAAACACCCAGTTGAACTGAGGATCGTTGATAAGCTCCTCGGGGTTGACCTGGGACGCCTGGATCATGACAGTAACGGCGGTGTTCCAGATGTGGCAGCGAGGGTTGATCAGGATCGGATGGAAGATCTCGTCACGCCAGACGATTCGATCGTTGAGGAACTGGTCGGGCTTGTAGGCCACGTTGGGCAGTTTCCGGCGGAACTCCGACTCGTTGACAATGAATGTCATGTCGTCAGAGGCGTAGAAACCAAGCTCGTTCGGAGGCATCGGACCCTGCTGGACGCTCTGACGTACAACCATCAAGCGGACAGGTTCGTCCCACACACGGCCACCGTCGTAGTCCCCGACGTCGTACACCGGGTCAATGTTGGTGTCCTGGGAAGAGAAGTGCCACCAGTCGATGAACTGGTAGAGCGGCATCTCATTGTCGTTCTCGATGCCTTTGCTGATCTCACGCAGTTCAAAGGGCACCGTGAAACGACCGGTAGTGTCCTTGCCTCTCATGGCCTACCTCCAGTCGTCCGGATTGCCCATACTCTCAGGCATCTTGCGTTCACCGACAACTTTCCAACCTGCCTTGCTGCGACGGTCATCCCTGAAGTTCCCGCGTGAGTTTCCGCCACGGTCATACTCTGGATCTCGGGTGTGGCGACCTAAAGGCTCCACTTGGTACACCCGTGGATGTCCGGAGTCAGAAGCATGGAACGCCTTCTCCGCGTAGTTCCAAGCGTTATCTTCGCTGGGCGTTGCGTAAGCGTATCTCCGGTTTGTCTCCTGGGGGAACTTCAGTGGACCTCCCCCAGGAGCAACAACATCTCCTGGTTCCAAGTGCTCTGTAGTTCCATGGAAGAACTCCGAAGCCCTATTAGACGAGGGCCTGATCAGTTTGCTGCCCTCAGGAGACATGCGTACGCTCTCGTGCTGGCGGAGCCTCTGGGTTGCGCGACCTCTGCACTGGACGATCAGCCGGAGCAAACCGGATGGGCTGGCGTGTGTTCCCGCGCGCGGGAGTAATGCCGATGACCTGCCCAGTCGTGTCTTCCGGCTCAGGCCGATGGGACGTTGCTCCGTGTAGGAACTCTTGAAGCCTCATTAGGGCACTCCATTCAGGGGATGTCTTAGGAAGGGGTCGACCAGATGCTTTGCGGTGGGAAGCCACCCTGGTTAGTTGGCGGGTAGATCATCGTGGTGGTCCCTGCCACCGTCGGGTTGCTCGGTGTGTAATCGCTGGTGACCTCACGCGGGCTGAACACACGGCCCCGGAAGATCGTCTTGACGAAGTACGCGCCGTCCTCTCGGATGAGCGGTCCCTCCGGCCATGGCCAATCAGAAGATGGAGTGTGCGCAGCAGTAGCCGTGCATTCCACCTTCAGATCCGGGTAGTCGACATCGAAGTCCGTGGAGAAGTCATCGTTGTAGAAGTCATGCGGGGGCAGCGGGTAGGAGTACTGCAGATCCCACACAGAGTTCCTGGGGAGGTTCCTGGTCTGCTCACTGGTGAGGCTGATGACCACCCCAGACACATCAGGCAGGCACACGATGGTGAACTCTGCGGCAATGACCGGAGAGCCTGCGTACCCGCGTATCTGCGCCTTGAAGATCGAACCGTCCGGGGGAACGATCGTCGAGGGGATGGTGACCAGTTGCGAGAACGTGTCTCCCTGGTTGATCGTGAGATCGAGCGCCGGGATCCCGTCGTCGGCGATGTCGGCGCCGTACGTCGGCATGGGGAAGTACAGGCGCTCGGGCTTGCTGCGGTCGTCGATCTCCTGCGGGCGGTACACCGGGATGTAACGGTTGGTCCGCTTGGACACCCGCTGCAAGGTGAAGATCTCTATCGCGTACAGGCCGATGCCGAGCAGGGACGACAGTTCGGCGTACCGACCCTTGAGTTGTTCGATCAACTCCATGAGTTGCCGGTAGCGCTGCGAACGGGGAATCATCAAGCCGTCGGGAGCTTGAATGTCGATGTCGAAAGAAGCATCCGTCGCCAGGACGTACAGGGCGTTGATGGTCGCCAGGAGAGTAAGCGGGTACTCCTCGATGGACGGGATGTTGTTCACCCCTATGGGGCGGCCACGAACGTCAGTCCTGTGGTTGGCATGCATCTCTACGGCGTCGGTGCAGATCTCTGTCAGTTCCGCATTGGTGAAGAACCGGTACGCCAGACCGGAGGCAACGATGACCGCGCCCTTCTCCGGGATGAAGTCAAATATCAGCGTGCCAGTGGTCTCCTCAATAGCGACACTCTCACCAGGGGCCGCCTCGGTGATGTCAACGCCATCCACCAGAACAATGACTGAGGCAGCATTGAGTGGCGCATGGTTCACGGTGTACCGGTTGTCCAAGCCGGTTGCTATGAGCGTCTCCTGAAACGTAGTTTCCAGGTCACCCAACTCGCTGCGAACCCGCCGTAGCAGGTCTTCCATTGGTGTCATGTGGGCCTCCTACCTACAGGCCATTCTCCCCCACAATGCACAACTCCCGCTGGCCCAACCTCGGGGGAAGGATCAGGCCAGCGGGAGAGGCGGCCCCGTTAGGGGGGATATAGCCCAACGGGGAGTTATGACAGGGAGAACGTCTCCACAGAGGACGCCGGATGCGGGATCATGTCGATGGGCTTGCCCAGGAACTCCACACCGCCGTCCTCGTAGTCGATGATTCCGGTGATCTTGTAGGACCGAACGATCATCGCGTCGACGACCTTATGCAACTCTCCCATGCCGGTCGTGAGCAGAGTTCCATCCTTCAAGTGGGACTTGTCGAGTCCCTCGACGTGAAGAACCCTCGCGAGGATCTCAGTGTTGTCGTCGGTGCTGATTGCCAGAGCCATATCGTTCTCCCTAGATGACGTAGCCGATACCGGTGAGGTAGTCAGCAAGTTCCTTGCTGACCTTGTACTTCTTTCCTGCCTCAAAGGTGTAGTGGGTTCCAGCGCCGAAGGTCATGTCGTCGATGTCCTCCACCACGCGGATGGTGACCTCTTCGGGGGCCATGTCAACCTCGACCTGCGCCTGTACCCCGAGAGACTCGTTCGTTGACGGATCGAACACATCGGTGTCTGCGCGGTCAACCTCGATCTGCTGGGCCAGGGCGATCTGCCCCTGCCGCTCAGCGAGTTCCGACGCGGCTTTCTCAGCCTCGACCTGGCGTTGACGACCGGTGAAATCTGAAGGCTTTGCTCGCGTCACGCTTACTCCTTATGGGTGTCCTGTCGTTTTGCACGTTCAGGTTACATGGAAGCGGTGCGAGGTTTCGATGAGTGCTGCTCGCGGCGTGTCGTGCTGTATACTTGAGTACATGGAAGAGCCAATTGTAGAACTGACTGAATCCGAATTCGAACAGATCCGGGAGTACTTCGAATTTGCCCTCGTAGCCATCAGCGACGAGGAGCAAACGAAACTGGTCGGGATGGAGTACCCGCTACGCGAACTCGTGCGGGCTATTGCCGACCGGCAGACGTCCCCGCAGCAAACTCCCCACTTCTCCCCGAAGCCCAAGGACCCGAGTTAAGCCGCTGCTGGTAGGACTGTCCGGTACGAACATCTCCCTCAGTCCTTGTCGGGTCGAAGTTACGCTCGATGCGCTTGCCCGCTTCCCAGGTGGTTGCCTGGAACTCGTGCGGTAGGACCGTCTTTCCAGTGTCCTGGGATGCGAGGCGGGCGGCATCTGCCGTTGCATTGGCGTACCTGTCGTAGCGGGCTGGACGCCCACCATCAACCGCGCCGCTTCGACGTAACCCCCTGTCCAGATCCCAGGGGCGCATCTTGTCGATGATCATGTCTGAGTGGCGGCCGTCGACAGTCACACCGGATTCACGCTCCGGGTGAGCGATGTTCTGGGCAAAGTTGTAGGTCTTCGGTCCCCTAATAACGTCAGGAAGCTGTTCCCCGGCCACCCACAGACGGTGCGCCTTGACCAAGTTGGCGTCTGACTGGGCAGAGATGCTCTTGCCTCGGAGGAGTTCCGTAACCTCAGGGGTCCGCTTTCCAGTGGCATGGGACCGATGGATAGCGTCCCAGTCTTTCCCACTAAGGCCGCTGATCTCATCAAGAGCGTGGATGTTCCGGCTGTCCCAGTCCATGTTGGGCGACAGCGCAGCAACAACCCCGGCGCCCTGCTCAATGCTGCGTCCCCTGGGAAGGTTCTTCAATACGGCGTCATGGACGGCCGGATACCAGTTGCGGCCTGCTTCTCTGATCTCATCCGGCGTTGCGTTGTAGATGTTACGAAGGCGACGAACCATGGTGCCATGGGTGAAATCAACGCGGTGCCCAGCGACAGTAGGAAACTGCTTGGGATTCAACGTTGCCATGGCCTACAGAATACGGACTAAAGTGCCTGCCTCGCAGGCTGTACAGACCTACCCATACTTCTTCTTGATGTACTTAATGGCGGGTCCATACGACGGATCATCCGCCAAGTCATCGTGCTCCCCAGACAGAACACGCTGCTTTACGTCCGCATTCTCTTCCATGTACCTGGCGTGTGAGTGCCAAGGCTCGTGGATGGCGACAATACGATCCGGTGATACATCCCCGATGGAGGCAATGCGTCCACGGTTGTCATCGTGAGGGAGCGACATCTCTACTGTCGCCAGATCGTGAGCGTTGGGATAGAAGGGCTTGTTCGACACCCACACACCCTTGGGACCTTCGACACCTCGACCCTTATCCCACAGCAGTCCTTGCTGACGTATAGACGGCACGTTCTCCGGGTCCGTTTGGTGGTAGTACCTATCGTGGCCCTCAGGAATAGGTGACTCTCCTGGAGGCGGCGGAACAGTATCCCGGAACTGCTCGCCCAACACGTTATGGCTCATATGGGCAGCCTAACCGAGAGATAGCCAGCGGTGCATGCAGAAGACCCCCCACCCGTAGGTGGAGGGCCTTCTGTACGACGTCGGTAGGACCGGTGCGTCAGTTGGTGGTGATTTTCACGATCGAGGCGTCGGTGATCTTACCGAGACCCCAGATCGAGTACCAGCCAAGAGCATGCTCACGGCCGAAGTCGAGGATTCCGCCATCGCGGAGCTCAACCGGAAGGCTGATTGCATGCCCGAAGGCGTTATCACCGATCATGACTGCGGTGTAGACCCCGTCGGTCTGCGGCACCTGGGTGGTCTCGATGACCACGGTGTCGTAGAGGCGACCGATCTCACCCAGCATGAAGTTCCCCGGCGAGGCGTACTTCGTTACTTCAATGAACTCAGGAAGATCCCTCAACCTACGGCTCTGGTGAGGATGAACAAAGAGCACGTAAGTCTCGCCCAACCGCGGGATGTTCTTGCTGGCGAGGGTCTCAACCGCGTCCTTGATGGAGTGGGTCGAGAGGTAGTACTTCGCGCCAGCGATGACGGTGTTGGACGCGCCAACGGTGCCTGGGTTGTACCAGTCGTTCACGCCAACCAGGCCGCTGCGGTCGTAGCCGTAGACGACCGAGGTGCCGGTCAGAAGGGTGTCCCGAGCCTGGGTGTCGAGGTAGATCGCCATGTTACGTCCGAGGAGGCGCGACGCGGAGGCCATCACATCATCGAAGGAGGCGTTGAGCAGCAGTTCCGAAACGGCGACGGCGAAGCCGTGCTCCGAAACGGTGATGCTGTACTGCGACGCGGTCAGCGCGGCAGTCTGCATGCGCACACCCTCAACCAGCGGCGTGGCCGTCGGAAGGTTGTTGTAACGCATGAAGTTGATCGTGAGACCGGGAGCAACGCCCAGTTCGGTCTTCTTGACGGCGAACTGCTCAAAGCGCAAAATCGGCATCGCCTGGAACAAAATTTCTTTGCTCCAGATGGTTTGGATTGCTTGAGTAAGGTTCGCGTTCGAGCCGGGGTAGGCGGTAGGTGCCGCCGCAAGGGACCCGGTTCCGGTGATGGCACTACCGGCCATTGGAACTCTCCTTTAGATGAGGTGGAAGAACTACTCGTGGGGTGCGGGGTCTAGCCGAACATGCCCTCACTGCGGGTGCCCTTCCCGAGAAGAGACTCGCGGTACTGGGCGTACTCATCGATCGACATATCCCTGATGTTGTCAGGGGTGAACGTTCGGGAGTCCGAGTAGTTTTCCAAAGGTCCGGCGGCGGAAGGATCGGTTACCCGAGCTCCAGCCATGTCACGGCGCGCTGATTCGGCAGCTTGCTGTGCGTTTGCAATGATACGCGAAGATCGCTCACGAAGTCCTGCGATACTCGCTTCAATTTGGTCTGGGTTATCCCCAACAACCAAGTCCAGTAGTTCCGGGAGAATCTCATCACGTTCCTCTTCAATTCTCCTGGAACGATATTCTTGCATCTGGGCGTACTGGCGCTCCTTCTCCAGTAGCGCGATGGCCTGCTCGCGCTCGTGGCGCTCAGCCTCCAGTTGTGCCTGCCACTCCTGCTCCTTGGAAGCGAGGAGTTCGCGGACGCTCATCTCCTCCTCGGCGGAACGCTTGGCCTCTTCAGCCAGCCGTGCCTCCTCCTGATGAATGCGCTCCTGCTCTTCATCACGGGCGCGCTTCAACTCAGCCAACTCTTCCTTCACTCGGGAGATCTCGGGGTACAACTTCTCCTTCTCCTGGCGGCGGGCCTCGATCAGGTCGGCCTCGCTGTACACACGCGATTCCGGCTCTGCTTCAGGGGCGGCGGGAGCAGCGGGAGCCATGGCCTCCACAGGAGCCTCTTCAGCAAATGCTTCCTCGGGGGAGGGATTCTCTGACATTGGTGTCCTTTGCGTTGTCCGGTTTGCTAATTACTTAGCACTATGTTGGCATACGTTCAACCATCACGCGGACACCACGCGGATTATCTATGTTTGGTTCCTACTATTGTCGGGCTTCCGACGTTGTGGAGCCTTCGTACCATAAGCCTGAGTGACAAGAGCATTCCGTAGATACTGCTCAGTTCCCTCGTTCTCCAGGGCGGGAGCATCAGGCGGCGTACCGGCAGGACCAGAGGTTCCGTCACCCATGAGATCGCCGTCCGGAGTACCCAGTCCTGGGTCAACCGGCATAGCAGGTCCGCCCTCGACACCCGGAATCATGCCGGTCAGGTCCATGACCTCCTTGCTGATCTGAGTCTTCAGCAAGGTCAGGGCGCCATCAGCGACAGCATCGTCGATCATCTCATCACGAATCTCGGCCAGTTTCTCCTCTGGGAACTCCTCGCCGAGGGTGCGCAAGGCACCTTCGCGGGACTCCAGACCCAATTGCATCTGCTGCTGGATCTCGTTGAGGATGACCAGGCGGTCCAGAGGCAACGGCGGCGGGAAATGAACGACGGTCTGGTACGTGACAGGATCTGCTGGATCGAGGCGGTCAACCTGATCATCTTCCAGGGGGACCTCTGTGGTGCTGTCCCAGACCAGGGAGTCCGGCTCCTTCACCGCGAGGGTGAGCATCACAACTTCGTTGATCCGCTGCAGGCCCTCACCGTATTGAGCTACCTTCTGGGTCCACCTGTTCATCAACGGCTGGAACTGGATGGACAGGGCGACGCCTGAGGTGTTGGAGATGGGCTGGACCTGGCCCAGAGCCGTCTCCGGGATGCCAACAAGTTCATGCATGCTGCGCTTGACGGTCTCCAGGTACTTCAGCGCACCTTCCAGACCGGAGCCACCGCCTTCAAGGTTGAAGACTTGGCTGTCTTTCGGCAGGCCGCCCCATACCTTCTTGGCGCCCTTCTCCAGTTGGTTCGTCTTGGCGCCAACGATGACCGTCACCGGGGCGGCGTGGTAGTTCACGATGTCCGCGATGTCGGTGCTGACCTCGTTGTAGTGAAGGTTCAGGTTGATGACGTCCTGGCAGTCACTCAACCCCCAGGGGCTGTTAGGCACCGGGATGTTGGGAATGTGGATGACCGGGATCTGGCCGATAGGGTTCGGGCGGCTGTCGATCAACTCGTCGTTGACGTACTCCTCGATGGAGTCCTCGGTGAGGATCTCCACGTAGGTGTACACACTCCGGGTGCCCTGGGGAGAAGTGCCCCAGAAGCGGTACTTGATCTTGCATCGGATCAGGCGCGCCCGGTCGTGAGGGTGGTACTCGGGGAATACGTAGGCGGAGTTGAGCGGGAGGATGCGCACGCGCCCAGGATGCTGGCGTCCGATGCTGTCAGTGAATGGCTCCTCGTAGGCAACCTTGACGAAGCAGTCCCCGGAGACAGCACCATTGGTGCCCATCTCAAACAGGACTTTCATCTTGTCGTTGTCTACTTCCCAGACTCTCTTGAGGAGTCCTGGGACGATGGCATCGGTCTGCTTAGGGCTGGAGAACTGCACCCCGTGGCCGAAGGTGAACCGGGAGATGTAATCGGTGAAGGCCCGGTAGTAGTTGAACGTTGACTGCTGCTCGCCGGTCTCTCGCCGGTAACTCCAGTGGTGGCCGAGGTACAGGCTCCAGTTGATGGAGTAGCGGTTGAGCCTCGGGCCGTGAACCTCAAACTCTTCATCGGCCAGTTCAACGAGGCCGAGCGGTGAGATGGAGACAGTCAGATCAGAGTTGGCACCCCGAAACGACGGCGAAGCAAAGTCAATGGACATACTACGCCTTCCTGAGACTGGTGTACCGCAAGGCTAGCACGCACATGGCACGCTCTTCCGGCACTAACATGGCTCAGACTTTCGGTTTTGGCGTGGGCTTCGCAGTTGGCTTGGGGGACTTGATTGCCTTAAGCCGAGCCTGGTGAATTTCTTCGTTGTGCCTGATCTTCTGCTCGTGAAGTTCCTGCTTACGCTTCTCGTCCGCCTCTTGCTGCTGCATGCTTTGCCTGGCAGCCCATACGTCGCTGGCGCTCTTCACTTCTTCTTGGCCTTCTTCTTAGAGTCTTTCTTGGACGATGTCCGGCGACTGACGACTTTCTCCTGCTCCTTGAGCACCTTCTGCTTATGCGCCTCAGCAGCCGTATCGGAGAAGCGACCGCCCATCTGGACGTACTTCTTGTGTACCCACGCCGAAGCGGTAGGACTCGGATACTTGACGAACTTCGCCCGCGCCTGGATGGTGAGCATCCCCCAAAGCCGTTGGTTCAGAGGCTTCAGGTTCTGCTTGCGACGGTCAGGAGAAGACGGCCCATCATGGCCATGCCTGACCATCTGCGGCTTTACCTGGCTGTGGAGAAACGGCACAGGATGCCTCCTTTACTCGGCGCGGTGGACAACCTCTACGCCGCCACGGCCGTCGTGATCCCACACAGCCGGTCCCTCAGGACGGTCAGGACCAGGGCACGCGCTGGTGTGGCGGTCGAAGGCTTCGTCATCCGTCCAACGGTCGCCGCAGCGAATGCAGTACGGCGCTCCGTCTTCCGAGATAAGCTTATGGACCCCGGTATGCCGAGCCATGGCTTAGTCGCGAACGGCGTTAGGCGCGGGACGCTCCTGGCGGGCACCGTTGCGGATGACCTCTTCGAAGCGAACCTCGCTGTAGTCCACGAACGACCCGTTCACGAACTCACCCAGGAAGGTAGGCGCGTCGACCCAGGCGGCGGAGCCAGCATGCGCGCGCTGCTTCATGGTCTCGCTGGCAGGCTTCTCCCACACGGCGACGTTACGGTTGGGGCGTCCCGGAGCCGTGACGGAGCCGGAGGTCGCGCCGACGACGAAGTCGCTGGGAACGTCCGGGTCAGTTCCGAGACCTTCCTCAAAGCGCATCGGACCCTCTTGGCCGGGAATGGCCGGGGACTGCTTACGCTCAAACACGTTCGGGCTGCGCTCAGGGTTTTGCGGCGCGGGCGCGAGAGTCATGTGTGGCTCCTTGTCATAGACCGTCTCCTCATAAGTATGCACGAGCTATCGCAATGTGTCTGTCGCAACTCAATCGAAGAATGGAGAGTTAGAAACCTCTACGGTGGGCATCGTCAAGTCTGCGGTCATTGAAGCCGCAATGGCCAGCGAATCGACGTAATCATCATGGGCGCCGGTCTCATCCGGGGCCTCCACGGTGAAGAACTGTCCCTGGTACTTCTTCTCCGCGTCCAGCATCTGCTGCATGAACCGCTGGTAAGCCTTCAAGCGGCGTGTCTTGCTATGGGCTGGCCAGGACATCATTCCTCGCTGAAGCAGCGCCTGTAGATGCTTGTACCTGCGTGACTGCTCCGCCTGGCTGGACGTCACGGGGATGATTTCCGCCCTGGGCAGGAGGAGTTTCAAACGTTGGGCGACCGCATCACCCACGCCATTGGCGTCCACACCGACAGCAAGGACGTCGTACGCCGCGAGGAAATTGACAATCTCGTAGTACTGGTGCTCCCAGTCGTCTCCCTGGATCTCCAGCCAATTGAGGATGCGATGATCGAAATACCCGAACTCATCGGGGCGATCCCAATCCACCCAGAGAACCGTCACTACTGTGGAGTCAGCCTTACGTGCGGGGTCCACACCGACAACCACCGGACTGTTGTGCCAGTGCTTGACCGTCTGGGCGCTGGTATCACCGAGTTCATCGAAGACGGTCTGGGTGATGAACATGCCCCGTTCCAGCATCCACTTGCACTGGTAGGACATCTGAAACTCGTCAGAGTCCTCGCCGATGCGGAGCATTTCCTTCTTGATGAACTTCTCGTAGTTCTTGTTGACCTTCGCGACGTCTTTCCAGTTCCACTCAAAGTGGTTCTGCTTTCCCCGGCGCCCAGTGGCGAGGCGCTTGTTCAGTTGGATCGCCTTGTAGAACTGGTTCTTGGTTCGGGCGGGAGTTCCCGTCATAACCATGGTTCCGCTGGTGTACGCAAGCATGGGGGAGATCGACTTGGAGATGACGTAGTCGTCCATCTCCTGGGTCTCGTCCAGGACCGCGAGGTGGAACGTCTTCGACTCGATCTTCGCGCGCGGGTTAGCGGTCATCATCAGCATCATCGAGCCTGACTTCTTCAGCGCGAGACCTTTGGTGACTCCAGGGTTCCTCTTGGTGATGTCGTCGATCTCCGGGTCTCCGAGGATCTCTACGGCTCGATCGCTGGTAAGCCGGGTGACGGCACGTCCGAAGAGCGTTTCCGCCTGGGACTCAATGGGGGCGAACATACCTACCCAGAAGCCGTCTTTGTACCGGCCGAGAAGGTCGGGGTAGATCATCGCCAGCCTGGGAAGAAGGACCATCAGCGTGACGACGACGTCTGCCACAGTCTCAGACTTGCCGCTCTGCCGACTGGCCTGGGCAGTGATCAGGTCACCGTCGTTGACGATGACACTATGGATGATCCGGCGGGCAAACGGAAGTTGGTACGGGTGGAGCGGGTGGCCCACGAGGGCGGTGAGGAAGTCCAGGATCTTGTCGATGATGGTCTCAACGAACTCAGAACTGAGCTCATCAAGTTCGTACTCTTCCTGCATCGCTTCATAGGCGTCGACGTCACCAACCAGTGAATCGCTGTCGCTGATGGTCGTCACGAACACCAATATAAGGCACGTTCAGCCTCAGGAACGTGTAGTACGCTCCAGGATCTCGTCAACGATGACGTTGAGAATCTCAGCGTTGAACGATGCGTCCCTCAGAGAATCAGCGGATCCTGTGCGTACTCCACGGCTGACATTCACCAGGGACACGTCTACCCACTGGATGAGATCCATGGTGGAGGACTTCTGGGCGCGTTTGCGTGCGTGGGAGAACTCCCTCTCTTCGCGCCTGTCCTTCAGCCATCCCATTCGTGACGCTCCAAGTTCCGGCCGCCCAGCGCCCCGAGCAGGGCCTGCTCCTCGTCGAGTGAAGTATCAGACCACTTGCCGATGACCAGCGCGAACCTGCGGAAGGGCACCCGTATGACGATGGACCTGCCTACGCGGAACGGCCAGTTAGTCTCCTGCGAGTTGCCCCGCTCCATGAGTGGGTGAGACGTCGTCGGGTACTCCATTGTGTGAAAAAACCACGACCGTGACCCATATGTTCTAGGCATGTACCTGAGGGTACACGAGCTATTTCTTCTTGTGGTGACTCCGAGCGGCGGGTTGATTCGTGCCCCACCTCGGAGCGTTCGCCCGTGCCTGGCGAGGCTTCTTGTACCTGGGAGCAGTCTTCCGTCCCCGGTTGATCGCCCCTGCACTTCCACTTCCCTTGGCGGCCTTGGTTCCAGGACGGTAGGCGTACTTCTGGGAGGTACGCGAGATTGCGTACACGGTCTCGATGATGGACCTGACGCGAGCGTCCAGGGCGCCGATGTCAGCGGCACCGTAGGGGTACCCGTCGAGAACGTCCTTGATGAACACACCCTTGGACAGGGAAGTCTTGAAACCTTCCCAGACCGTCACCGGAACCTCGTAGTAGTTCCAGTACGTTCCGTCGCGGAACACGACGGTGACCCTGCCGACGCCATTCTCGTCCATCTCGTAGCCAGCAGCAACCGTACGTGGGCGCTCCGGATTGCTGGTCGAGGTGGGAACGATCGTCAGAGGCGCCGGGGACGAATCCTGGTCACCGTACGCATACTCGTCGTTCTTCGGGTTGTACCGATCCGACATCTCGCTCTTGGTATCGACGTACAAATCGAGAATGGTCTGCATCTGCCGACCAGTCGGATTCGTAGGCATACCTCGGAACGGGTTTACCTTGGATGCGTTACCGGCATTGACGCCCAGGACGAAAGCAGCGTCCCGGAGTTGGCGACGGGAGTTGTACGAGAACAGTTGCTCCGGGGTGACAGTATTCTGCTGTCCCTCAGTAGGGCTGCTGGTGAATACCTGCTGTGCCCACCTGGCCCCAGACGAACGTAACCCCGCGACCTTCGCAGCCTGTGCGCGAAGGTCGGGGGGTCCGTCGTTAGCGTTCCTTGCCATTAGGCAAGTGACTTGGCCGTCACCGTTGCACTGCCGCCGACGTAGCCGGTGCGGGTAGTGGTGATGGTCGCCGTGGAGTTGGTGTCCGCAGCAACCCCGGTCACTGTCACCAGGCCGGTGCCGGAGATGGCAACCGTTCCGCTGGCAGTAGCCGTACCGGCCCAGGTGTACGCCGAACTGTAGTTGGAGATCTGAACGGTGTATCCGTCAGCAGTCCTCGTCGGTGTACCGAAGGTCGGGGTGAGCGCGGCGTTGAGGGACGTCGCGGTGACCTTGGCCGAGTCATCGGCGTATCCGGTGCGCACGGTCTTGATGGTCGCCCGTGAGGAGGTGCCTGCCGCGACTCCGGTGACCGTGACCAGACCGGAACCATTGATCGCCACGCTGCCACTGGCAGTGGCGGTGCCACTCCAGGTGAACGCTGCGTCGTAGTTGGTGATCTGGACGGTGAAGCCATCGGCAGTCCGGGTAGGAGTACCAAAGGCCGGGGTGAGCGAAGGCGTCTTGCGGCCTCGGAAGAAGCCGGTGCTCTGGTTCGTGCCACCTTCGAAGTCCACCAACTGGGAAACCGGGTCCTCGTACCACGACTCGGCCTCTTCGGTCCACACACCCGTGGTCGGGTCGTAGGTGGCCGTAGCCGAGGAGTAGGCGATGTCGGTTCCACCGGGCTGCGGGTTGTCGATATGCGCGGTGAACGAATCGACGCTGAGCGCAGTTTCGCCAGTGGCGGCGGCATCGGCGAGCAGACGGTTGTCGAGAGCCACACCAGCCTCCGTCAACTTCCCGGAAGCGTCGAGGATGCGGTAGAACTTCAGCAGCGCGGTGCGGCGAGCATCGTCGATCGGGTCCTGCGGAGCGTTGGTCACGCCAACCTCTCCCTGATGTGCGTACAGGTTCGCCAGCGACGACTGCGGGCTTCCGCCAACCACCGACGGGGTGAAGGTCTTGCCAGCGGCAGCGATCGCCGGGTAGGTGTCGGCAGGCCGAAGATTCTGGCCGACCTGGAACTCATCCGGCCCGATGTCGAGGTCACGAACGCTCACATAGGCGCTATCCGCGAGGAAGGCCAGGGTCGGAGCCTCGGCACCATCGACGAGTCCGCCGGGAACGGCGTAGTACGAGGCGTCCGGGAAGTTGGCATCGACAACCTCATCGCCGTCGTCCGGAACGGTCTCCCCGTCCCACGGCTCGACAACGCTGACAGCCTTCGGACCGACGAGAGTCAGTTGCGCGTAGGCCGAGCCAGTAGCCGCTACTGCCACCTCGTAGATGTTGCCATCGGCCTGGCACAGCCACTTCTGTCCGACGGGGGCGCTCTTAGGGAGCATGTCGCTGACGTAGTAAGTGCTCACCTTGGTGAGGTACTGAACACTCCCAGCCACATCATCGAAAACCGGCCGGAGGCTGATCTTCGACGCGACTCCCGCACCAGTCTCTGCGGTCATGTTCTTCTCCCTGTTAGTCGTGGGGTTGCTACAGACAATGTTGGCACTTCAACAGGTCTCCTGTCTGGCTGTACTGCCGGTATCAGCAGAGGTGACCGTCAAACTCTGACTCCGCAACGTCTCTGCCGCAAATGTCACAGGTGTAGAGGTCAGTTCCCTGCATGCCATTGATCGCGGTTGCCCCTGGGGGCGGATCCCCATCTGGGTAGTCCCAGAGAATCTGTGTAGGCGGCCCAGTATCTATGACCTGATCCTGGGTGTAATACGCCTGTTTGGGGACTGGGTACGGCTGGACAGCCCGGATTCGCTTGATCGCCATGCTTCACTTTATCCGTCAGGAGGACGTTACTTCTCCCTGAGCCTGACGGTAGTAGCCCCGCGCAGACGGCATGGACATGGGCGGTCGGACGCCTGTGGCAGAGTCCTGGGCCAGTTCCACCTCGCGAGCGGTGAAACGAAGCTCATCCACGGGGGCAGGAAGTTGGTTAAACGCGGAGGCAAACTCGGCTAGCGAGGGGCCATCTTCAAACGGATCCATGTTTTTGCCTCACTTTGCACTCGCTACTGACCTTCATGGTGTAAAGTCATCCTTGCTATCTCTCATGGTTGGGAAGAGGCAGCCCCCCTGTCGAGACTTCGGTCTCCAGGGGGGTCTTCCATGTCTACCAGTTTCCGCGAGGCCAAAGTTGGCCTGTTGTGGCTACTGCCTGGGCGACGCTCATGTCCCCCACAAGTTTCGCTGTGACGTTTCGAATGGACAGTAGAGACGCAGGGGCCAGTTGGTACGTCTCAGTCTTGGTCGTGAAGGTGGCCATCAGTCCCACCTGTAGCAGAGTCGATGACCGTTCAAAACAATTGCCGAGGTGTTGGTGCTTCTAGTACTTCTGTACCGACGGTTTCCACTCAATGTGGTGACCGTGACATCTGAAAGGGTGCCTACGGTTCCGCTGTTTATCCAGACGTAACTGCGCAGGTTCCAGGCGAACTCTTCAATGGTTGCCTTGGTGGTATGCACCGGAAGCGTGTTGTTCGTCAACGTCGATGCCGTTGTCGGGTACGTGTTTGTCACATAGTTAGCCCCGACTGAATCGACGAAAGAGGAGTTACGCATCCTTCGATGAACGTGTGCAAATGTCGTGTTCACACTTGTTGATCCGACGGCCCCGCCATCTGTCATAAGGATGGCGCCAATGTTGTTGACCGCATCCGAATAGTTTCTGCTGCGCTCCACAACGATAATTGGGGGACACTGTGTGGCTGTATTGACGGAGGTATCACACGTCATGATGAAGCCAGACTCGGTAAAGCATGAGGCCCACTGCAGCGTTGTGTCTGCTGCGGTGGTGCCCCAGACGATGTAGTTCGTAGTAGACGATGTGTAGTTGGAGTTGTCCGGACTGATCTGCACGTTCAGGGCGTACTGGCCAGCGGCGTTGGCGGCAGCTCCTCGACCGAATGTCACCTTGAGGTAGATATCTGGGGATAGCCCATCGTTGAAGCGGTACACGCTGTAGTTACCCCAGGACGGGCTGGATCCTCCGGCGCCAGGAACCGTGTCTGTTGACCAGTTCGCGGTGGTGCTGACAAGGGTGAGTCCGCAACCAGCGAGCGCGGCGTCAGTGGCTGCACCCATGGCTCGGTACTCAGCGTCGCTGATGGAGGCAGCCGCCCACGAACCATGTGTGTAGAGAGATCCCTCGAAAGTTGTCATCAGTCCTCACACATAGGTCAGAGTTGCTACAACTGTACTGGTAGAGCCAGACAGATTAGTGATGGAAATGGGGATGCTGGTGCCTTCTGCCAGCCATCCGTCCACGACTGGTGACAGTGAAATTGTCAGCATCCCGGCGGTAGTGACGACATCCATCAGCACCCCAGCGTTGACTGCGGGGTCTGTCCCGGCAGCCCTGAGTTCGTCGGCGTCACGCGCGGCTGTGGTCGTGTACAGGCGCACCCTTGCAGCCCTGTCCGTCTGAACTTTGAGCACTCGGTACGCCTGGGCGATCGTTATCGTCGTCTTCTGCGTGGCCAGGTTGGCCAAAGAGCTCGATGTGATCGCGGCCGTCTGAGGTGCTGTGTTGGCGCTGACACCCACAACAGCAGTACCGATCTCGTCCCAAGCGCTGCCGTTCCACACGTATGTGCTGCGAGTCGTCATCGGATCTCAGTCCAAGTCATTGCAGCCCGCATGGCGGAAGCGTTAGCAACGCCAGTTGCGATAAGGCTGACTGTTCCCAGCGCGCGTACGGCACCAGCAGCATCGAGAGTGATCGGGTATCTGTTGGATACTGACTTGTTCAGAGCGCCCTTGGTGCTGCTGCTGGAGGCTACGTACCCCGAGGCCAGAACAACCGTTGGTGACCCGGAGATTGTCCCCGCAGTGTTGTACTCGAAAGCCGAATACGTCGCATTGACGTTATTGAACGTGGTCGTACCGCTGATTGCTTGGCCGAGGACCAACTCCCAGTAGACGGGGGCGTTTCCTGTGACAGCGACGTCCAAGTTTTCCAGGACGAACTTCACCCTGTTGGTGATGGAGTTGAACGTTGTTCGTGGCCTGATCGACAGGATGTGCGTACGAGCGTCCTGAGACGCTGTTGCTGCGGCCGACTGAACATTCGTGTACCCGGATAATTCCTGTGTGCCACCCTCGCTAGTGACAGAGGCGCAGATGAACCTCATGGTCGTGGAAACGGTGCCGGTGCATGTCATCCCTGCCCGGATGGGAAGGTTCGCAGTCTGCATGTAGGCAACGGTTTGGTAGTTGGCATGTGTGAACTGGTGAGCGACTACGACGACCCCATCGATGTCGAAGCCCACCCGAACACGTCCTACGCCCAGCCACTGGAGATCAATGACAAGGATCTGGGTCTTGGTGAAGTCGATGGTGATTCCCGACGGACCCGTCCCATCGAGTTTGTCCACGTTCCAGTTGGCCTGGTTGACGAACTCATCGCCCTTGTCGGTGTCAGATAACAGGGCCAACCGGGGCGTCGTTCCGTTCATCTGGAGTTCAAGACCGTTATGGATGTCGGAGTACCCGACGAACTTGATCGTGTTGGCAGTTCCACCCTGGAAGTTGAACGTCACAAAGATGAGTTGCGAGCGACCAGCCTGGTACCGGAAATGCTCAAACGTCTGCATATAGGCAGCCCCACCTGTAGGGGTGGAGGAGAACGTCATCAGGGCATTGCGGTTAGTGGCGTCATGGGTGATAGTGGCGCCGGTTCCAGTGGCTACTTGCTCAAACACGAGAGACTGCAGGTCGTACTGGAAGTTGGTGTCGAACACGTAGGACGGAGAGGCAACACGTAGGCGCCCAAACGCGGTGCCCGTAGCATTGTTCGTGTCCAACGAGACGCTATCGAAGTACGACATTAGATGATCACCCAATTTGTCCCATTAGACACAACTGTAATAGAAGACCCACTAGGAATGGCCTGTGTAAGCCTCGCGTCGATGGTTTGCGACGAAGTGGTGGCAATGGTGATCGTCCCGGTACCGGAGTTCTTGACGACGTAGTCCTTGCCCGCGACCCCTACTGCCGTTGGAAGCGTGACAGTGAACGTTCCACTCGTCGCTTCTACCATCCAGTCCGTAGTAAGAAGTGCGTAGGTGGTCGTCCTGGACGTATAGGTTCTGCTGACGGATACCGGAGTGGAGTCCGAATCGATCCAGACCTGGCCAACAGTGGGATTCGATGGCGCGGTGCTTTGGTACGTGGCCGACGTGGATCCCGCAGGTCCCTGAGGACCAGGAACCGTGGAATCTGCACCAGCAGGCCCGGTTGGTCCGGTAGGACCGGCTGGCCCAGTTGCTCCGGTAAGCCCGGTTGCACCAGTAGGTCCAGCGGGTCCTTCAGGTCCTTCAGGTCCAGTTGGTCCGGCAGGTCCGGTCAATCCGGTGGCCCCCGTTGGTCCCGCAGGGCCAGTAGCACCCGTTGGTCCTATGGGTCCAGGAACCGTGGAATCTGCTCCGGCAGGCCCCGTAGGTCCAGCAGGCCCGGTAAGTCCCGTAGAGCCAGTGGCGCCGGTAGGCCCAGCAGGGCCTGTAGGTCCGGCCGGACCAGTAGGCCCAGCGGGTCCGGTAGGACCCGGAACGGTGGATGCTGCTCCGGCGGGTCCGGTGGGTCCGACAGGTCCAGCAGGACCGGTCAAGCCAGTAGGTCCTTGAGGCCCAGGAACCGTTGAGGCTGCTCCCCGCAGACCAGTCGGTCCTATGGGGCCAGTAGGTCCAGTGAGGCCGGTAGGACCGATCTCCCCAGGAGGTCCGGCGGGACCAGCAGGACCAGGAACTGTGGAATTGGCGCCAGCAGGTCCGGCAGGACCAGTGGGGCCAGCAGGGCCAGTTGGGCCAGCGGGTCCAGTAGGTCCAGGGACAGTGGAGTCAGCGCCAGGAGGACCAGCAGGTCCAGGAGGACCGGGGACAGTGGACACTTCCCCTGCGGGACCTGTGGGACCTGGAATGCCCTGGTCCCCTTTGATCCCCGTCTCTAGGTCGTCATAGACGGTACTGACGGCCGACCGCAGTTCAACAGCAGTGATCGTGTCCTTGCCGTCGGTAGACAGGTAACTGAGCGCTTCTTCCTTGCTCACGAGTCACCCTCCAGACTGCTTTTTACGGGAGTCGGACCAGAAACGCGAGTCTTGCATCAGCGACTCGTAGTACTCGTCCCACGCTAGACCGCACTTGCGACACGATGATCCTTGTAGCGGCGATAGGAATACGTGTCCACATTTCACCACGCTGCCATCCTCGTTTTGAAGTCCGCGAAGTCGGTGGAAGCGGCTACAATCGCTTGTAACTGTGCCATTTGTATGGCGTCGTCTGTGTTCACAGCCGGGCCGATCTTCGTCGCCCCGTCACCGCGAACCTCAAACACGAACGTGCCCGGACTGGCGATGCTGTTACCTGCACCGATCAGCGTGTTACCTGCACCGGCACCGTCACGACAGATCAGCGTCGAACCCTGCCGGATCATGCCGTAGGTGGATGAGCCGTAGTTGACCTCAAACACCTTGTCGCTGCGTGCGTTGATGAACGGGGTGAACGTGTAGTCCGACACCCGGAAGAACGAGGTGGACTGACCTGAAGCACCCACCGCCTCCAACGGGATAGCCGAGGCGACGTTCGTCTTCACCGTCTGCTGGTTGGTGATGACCTCACCCGTGGAACGCAGCACCTTGAACGGTGTGTCCTGGTAGGTGCCCGCATTGTTGTAGCGGTCCACCGTCAGGTGGGCACCGGACGCCTCATCCCCACTCGTCACATTCCACCGTGGAACGGTGGACTGCTGGTAGCGGATCGACTTTGCCTCAGTCGTCAGGCCGTCGAGGGTGCCCCACTTGCCCAGGTCCGTTGTTGGTGTACCGGCAGCCGGGTCGGGGATAGGCCCGTCATAGCCCAACGCCGGAAGGTACAGCCGCGACTGGAACACGGTGCCCGCAACCACATGCACCCACAGGTCATACGTTGCGGCAGCGCCCTCCATGCGGCAGTGGGCCACATCCGTCTGGGTGGCGTTCTCCATCCACATTGCGTAGTAGGGATGCAGGAAACCAGAACCGGCACCGTCCACCGAATAGCCTGCACCCACAGTGCAGGCCGTGATCTTGATATGGGAGCAGCCCTTCAGGTAGATGCCTGAGAACTGTGAGGTGGCCTCGTCGCCTGCCCCGTCACGGGCGAAGTGGCATCCGATCACCGACACGTTGTAGACGTAGTGGGATGCCGACTGCTCAATGTGCAGACCGGCCCCAGTATTAGAGTCGGTCGAACAGCCGATGATCTGAATGTTGCCAGCCGCACCCAGTTTGATACCCGGAGCGTTCGTGTTGAACGGTGTCGTGATCGCTGTCGGGTCCACACCGGAGCGTTCAATCCTGGTGTCGGTGATGACAACCTGACCGGCTGTGCCGGTCGAATCGAACATGATGCCGCCGTTGCGGTTGAAGTACACCTGGCACCCGATCATGCGGGCGTCGAACCAAGTGTCCGACCCGGAGGTCAGCACACCGTAGGCGTTCATGTAGAAGTGGCAGTCGCGGAAGTCACCCACATGCAGATGGCCGTAGATCGCAGCCGTCGAACATGCAGAGATGCTGACCTGCTGCAGCATCCAATGGCGTTCACCCGTCGAGGATGCCCGCGTGTTGAAGTCAATACCGGCAATCGTGCCCGTCGTTGCACCCCGGCCCACCAGGGCCAGGTTGCGGATCGTCACCCCGGCCACGCCAGGGTTAGCCAGAATCAGTCGGGTGTCGGAGAAGCCCGACGTTGCCCGCAGTTGGCAGGTTGCAGTGGACACCGTCTCGTACCGTGGAGAATGGGCACCTACCAGTATCTGCTTCGACAGCGGCTGGATGGATGACGAGATGCGGTAGTCCCCAGCGGGAAACACCACCACACCACCCACACCGGCTGCGTTGATCGCAGCCTGGATAGCGGCCCGGTCGTCCGTAGTGCCGTCACCTGTCGCACCGTAAGCCTTGACGCTGACCTCACCCAACGGTGACGCCTTGCTGTCAACGTAAGACTTCTGCGCTGCATCATCCGGGTTGACTGCTGCACCGATCTTCAGCGCACCAGACCCTCGGAGTTCGAAGTAGGCGTTCGTCCCAGCGGCCTCATCCGCTGACGTCGGGTAGGCGGCGATGATGGTGGAACTTGAGTTTGAGCTTTTGCGCACGATGGACAGCGCGCCAGACTTGACGGCCTGCCTACCGACGATGTCGTAGGAGATGACCGAGGCGCCTGTGGCTTCAATGTTCTCCAGGTACGCAACGCCGGAACTGATGTACGTCGGGTAGATGTTCGAAGTGTCCGAACCGTCAGTAACCCGGAGGTACGTCGGGTAGACCGAGGCGACGTTAGCCCCGGAAGAGACAGTCAGATGGCTGGACACCTGTGCCGTGGTAACCGAGATGGTCGACGGCGGAGCAAGAACCTCCTGGAAGAAGACGTTGCACTTCCCGCTCGTGGGGAAAGCCTCCGGATCTCCGGAAACGACCGAGCAGAACCAGGCACTGACGTTGTACGGGTCACTCAGGTAGCCGTTGTCGTTCGGGGACAACCGGACGAACTTGCCGTTCTCATGGACCAGCACGATCTCAAAGTCAGGGAAGAGAGCATCGATGTTGGTGAAGTTCGCCAGAACATCGGATCCGTCGCTCAGTACGCGCTGGAGGTAGATCTTCCAGACGTCACTTCCCTGATCTTCGATGCTCACCTGGCCGTTGATGGTGCTGGAAGGCTCACTGGTGGGGGCGATGGCGGTGTACAGGGCACCGAACAGCACGCCGTTGCCTCGTACGGAGGCATCGACGTAGGACTTCGGGGTGGCATCAAGGGTGGTCACCGGGGCGTTGCTGGACAGGTTCAGGGTGCCCGCCATGGTGCCGCCGGTAGACATGATCGGCACGGCGTCCGTGGATGCCCAGGCAACGTGATCCTCCTGGAGTTCCCCGTTGACGATCCAGTTCTTGGTGTTGTACTTCGAAGCATCGACAACCGTGTCATCCAGGGCGTTGTGCGGGTCGATCTGGGTGATGACGAAGTTGGAGAAGTCCAGTCGTTCCGGCTGCTTGTTGACGGCGTCATAGCAGACCAATTGGACGTCACTGTAGGCGTCAACCTGGGTGTTGGTGATCGTGATCTGGGTGAAGAGGACATCGGTCAGGGTGTACGGGGCCAGACGGCCGCGCCAAACCGTGATCGCGCCATGCTTCAAAGCCGCCTCGTCCGGGCGGGGGCGAAGTTCCGGGGTGTCACTGGCCTGCTGGACGCACTCGATGAGTTGGATGTTGGTGAACGAGCAGTTGTTCACGCCCTGGGTGTCAAACCCGGACTCGGCGGCGACATAGATACCGGCTGCGGACGATTTCGTTACCGAGCAGTCCCGGTAGTGGATGTTGTACCCGCCGACAACGGAGATACCGCGACCCCACAGTTGGTTGGTGATGGTCACGTTGGAGATCTGGACGTTGGACACGGGGGTCGGGCGGGAGTCGTAGGAGACGACTGCGATCCCATCATCGCCCGAGTAGTCCGACACGACGTGGTTGATGACGCCGTTTTTGCTCTCGTGGGTCATATGGAGGCTGTCAGCCAGCGTGTGAGAGATGGTGCAATGCTCGATGACGAAGCCGTCCGTGGTGTCTAGCAGGATCCCGGCGGCGGCAGAACCGTTGATGGTCACGTTGCGAACATGCACAGCCCCGCACTGGTAGAGGAATAGCCTGTGGCTGTAGTCACCGGAGCGGCGGGTGGTGGCTGTGGAAGTGAACGTCACGTTCTCCACGGTGACGTCGTAGCAGCCCTCAAACGCCCAGCCTCCGGAAGAGTCCGCGTCACTTCCGTGGGCGATGGTTCCCCCGCCGGACATCGTGATGTTGGACAGCCCCGAAACCACGATGTTGTCGGTGTGCTTGAACGTCATCCCCGTGGGAACCGTCAAGGTCATACCGCTCTTGAGGGCGGCGACTGCAGTCTTGATTCCCTCTGTGTCGTCGGTTAGCCCGTCCCCTACGGCGTAGTCAGCAAGGCTGATGGAAGCGCCACCCTGAGGAATGTCGTCATAGATAACATTCACAGCAGAACGAAGTTCAGCGCCTTCGATTTTGTTCCCGCCTGGGGTTAACAGGTACTCCAGCGCAGCTTCCCTACTCACCGAAGATCAGCCTCCTCCACAAGAGTCATAAAGATGTATCACTCAGGCTACATCTTTGAGAGGCTAGTTCGGGTTGCGAAGTTGCTCAGTAAGCCCAGCCATACGCAGGAGTGGTGTACGCCGTTCCCCAGATGCCGGAGGCAGGCCAGGCAACCAACTCAGGATCGCAACCGGCGACGAGTTGAGCGCCCGAAGTCAGCGACTGCGGGTACCACGTATCGGTGACGATGCTTCCCTGCTGAGCGTGGGTAGCGAAGGACACATGCGCGGCGGCCGAGTCGGCGGTAGCCCCGGAGGACAGCCAGGCGTCCAGTTGGACACCTACCGGGTTGGTGGCGCTTGCCGGGAGGCTGATGCCCGAGTACCCGATGAAGGAGCGCAGACCCGAGGGGATGGTCGCCAGGTACGCGGCGTTCGCGTCAGCCGAACCGGTGTAGGCAACTGTCCGGCGCGAGGACGCCCGGACGTAGGTCGCCCCGGCGGTACGACGGAAGAGAAGCGCGAGTTCGAACGTCACACCGGACTGGGTGCCGAAGGTGGCAGTCGGGGTAAGAAGGAACGACCGCCAGCCGGTGTCACCCACGGTGACGACCCAGCCGGTGTTTCCCGAGCCGGACACCTTCGTCCACTCCAGGGCACCAGCGGTCACTGCGGTGTCGACGTACTTCTGGCCGACAACACCGACGACGGAGCCGTTGGGCTGGCCGGTACCGGTGATCCGCTGCGCGTCGTCGGCAGCCTGGAAGTCTTCGTAGATCTGGGTGATGGCGGCGACACCGTCAGACCCGGACACGAAGCGCGTGTCGGGATCGCCCGCCTGCTTGGTGAACCACTTTGATGCGTCGCCTACCGCCATGACCTGCTCCTCTTAGTGATTGGTGTTGTTACGAGGTTACCTGAATTACCAGCGACCATGCGGCCAAACTTGGCCGACAGTCTTCTCAACGCTGGCAGATCCGGGGTTGAGCGCCAGCCGGATGCGAACCGATACTCGCATGGGCGGGACTTCGTACATCTGGAAAGCGACAGTTGACGGAGTGAACGAAGTCATCTGCTAGTCCCAACGGTAGGCGTTAATGTGCCCAGACATGTGGTATCCGGTGATTCCCGTGCTAGTTCCGGCGGCCACAACGCGCGGAGTCCGGTAGTGACGGGTGGTTCCCCCCACCGTTACATCTAAGGATGCCAATGCGGATACCGAGTTAGGGACGCTAATCAACGCCCGAGAGTTCCAGGTGAACTCTTTCAGGCTGTATGCGAAGGGGTACACGGGAAGCGTATTGTTCGTCAGAGTGCTGGCGTTAACCGGCGCACCAGCCCCTGGGACCACATATGCGCCCGGAAGGGAGTCAACTTCAACAGGTGAAAAATGTAAGCGATTACCCTGCCAACCAAGAGCTGCATTCGGGGTAGTAGAACCTTGGGCTGGCCCAGATAGCAAAAGGGTGGCGCCAATGTTGCTCACAGCGTCCGACCAGTTTCGAGATCTTTCAACCACGATCATCGTGGGGTTGTACGTTGTCTGCAAGGAATCGTCCATCACTACAACAAGTGATCCCTCGGTGAAGCAGGCATCCCACTGCATTGTTGGTGATCCGGAAGTTGCTCCTACACAGACGTATGCAGCCGTGGTGTAGTCAGAGTTGTTCCCAGAAATTTCCACCTGCAGTTTGAACTGCGTGGAGCCACTCACTGCTCCACGTCCGTACTGAAACTTAATGTACAACTCCGGGGTAACACCGT
>WBZT01000403.1_pt1 | contig 35579 bp, 30 predicted proteins | sample 5204241 | NCBI WGS metagenome assembly WBZT01 (sample SAMN12344358, study PRJNA552823) | activated sludge metagenome | biome: Activated sludge suspended growth; feature: Nitrification reactor; material: Wastewater; isolation source: activated sludge from nitrification reactor of wastewater... | reverse complement strand
CCCGACAGCCGTCCCATCCTGTTGCCCCTGTTGCCCCTTCTTATGCATTGCGTCACCACATGCACGAACGTCTGCACGGTCACGGTCACGGGTCACCGCCCCGGTCACGGTCACGGTCACGGTCACGGTCACCGCCCCGGTCACGGTCACCGCGCCCCCGGACGGACCCGCCGGGCGACGCCCCCCACACCCACCCGCCGGCTTTCCTATGCATTGCGTCACCGCTGACATACCTGGAGCTGGGGCGTCAGCAGGCCGCGCGCACGAAACACCCAACTTGTGCGGCAGCCTGCACCCGTCGCGGTGCACCCCAGACGCGGTGCACCCCCAGACGCGGTGCACCCCAGACGCGGGCACCCCAGACGCGGTGCACCCCAGACGCGGCGCCCACAGACGCAATGCGCCCACAGACGCAATGCATAGGAAGTGCCGGCATACCTTCCCGCGCCAGAGGACCCGACCGTTGGTCAGCCACCACCCAGCCGACGGTCAGGACCCGGGCGGGTGCCCGGCCGCCGGTCAGCCAGCCGGGTGCTCAAAACGCAACGCACCCAAGACGCGATGCGCGCCATGACGCAATGCATAGGAAGTGCAGGCATACCTTCCCGCGCCAGAGGACCCGGCCGTTCGTCGGCCACCACCCAACCGACAGTCAGTCGCACCGGCCAGGCAGCCACCAGCCTGGCGTCGAGCCGCCGGTCAGCCCCCGCCGGTCAGCCCCACCCAGCCGGGCGTCCTCAGCGGTAGACCGAAGGCGCCAGCGTGCCGATGCACCGCAGGTTGCGGTAATCCTCGGCATAGTCGAGGCCGTAGCCGACGACGAACTCGTTGGGGATGTCGAAGCCCACGTACTTGACGTCGAGGGCGACCTTGGCGACCTCAGGCTTGCGCAGCAGCGCGCAGATCTCCAGCGAGGCCGGCTTGCGCGAGCCGAGGTTGGCCATGATCCAGGACAGGGTCAGCCCCGAGTCGACGATGTCCTCGACGACGAGGACGTGTTTGCCGGTGATGTCGGTGTCCAGGTCCTTGATGATCCGCACGACCCCCGAGGACTTCGTGCCCGAGCCGTAGCTCGACACGGCCATCCAGTCCATCCGGACCGAACCGGGCAGATCGCGCATGAGGTCGGCCATGACGAGCACGGCCCCCTTGAGCACCCCGACGAGCAGCAACTCCCGGCCCTCGTAGTCGGCCCAGATGAGGCCAGCCAGTTCGCGCAGTCGGGTCTGGATCTGGTCCTCGGTGAGCAGCACGCGCTCGAGCTTGGCCTCCATGTCGGCCGCGTCCACGACGTCTCCTCGGTGCTCGTGGTCGGTCTGCGCCGACCCTACCGGACGGGGGCGCGAGCGGCGCACCCGGCGGACGTGACCTGGATCCGGTCGCCCTGCCGGGTGACGACTACCCCACCGGGCAGGTCGACCGGACCCTGGCCACGCCAGCGCACGACGAGCGCGTCGAGTTGACCGACCTGCACGCTGGACACCGAGCCGGCACCGGCCTGCGCCGCGAGCAGTCGCCAGACCCGTCGGCGCAGGGCCGGGGCGAGGGCAGCCAAGGCGGCCGCACCGACCGGGTCAGGCCCGAGCGCAGCACGCGCCTGGGCGGCCAACTCGTCGAGCAGATCCGCGTCGTCACGCAGCAGCTCGGCGGAACGGGCGAGCGCGGCCGCGACCCCCGGACCGAGGTCGGCGTCCAGGGCGGCCACGGCGCGTCGGGCCCGCACCCGGGCATAGGTCGGATCGGAGTTGTGCGGGTCGCGCCACGGGACGACACCGAGAGTCGCGCAGACCGCCTCGGTCTGGGCCCGGCTCACCTCGAGCAGGGGACGCGCAAAGAGACCTCGGGCGGGCGGCATACCGGCGAGGGAACGAGCGCCCGAGCCGCGGGCGAGGCCGAGGAGCACTTGTTCCGCCTGGTCGTCGCGGGTGTGGCCGAGCAGGACGACGGACGCCGTATGCAGTGCGGCCGCAGCTTCCAGCGCGGCGTAGCGGGCCGCGCGTGCGGCCTCCTCGGGCCCGCCGCCGGCGGGCCGGACCTGGGCACGGGTCACCTCGACCGGGTCGAGGCCGAGCTCGCGGACCTTCGCGGCTGCCTGCGCCGCGACCGTGTCCGACCCGGGCTGCAGGCCGTGGTCGACGACGAAGGCCCCGGCGCGCAGCCCCAGACGCGGCGCGACGAACGCCGTCGCGGCGGCCAGGGCGAGGGAGTCGGCGCCGCCGGAGCAGGCGACGACGACGAGCGCGCCGTCGGGAAGCGCGAGTCCGGTGAGGGTCCGGCGCACGGCGCGACGCGCGACCGCGACCGCGGGAGCGGGGCCAGGCACGGCTTCAGTCGTGCACCCGAGCGACCCATGCGGCCGGGTCGGCCATCTCGGCGGCGCTCGGGAGGGTCTGCGGCGAGGTCCATACGGCGTTGAAACCGTCGATGCCCACCCGTTCGGTGACGGCTCGGACGAAGACGGCGCCGTCGTGGTACTGGCGCATCTTGGCCTCGAGCCCCAGCAGCCGGCGCAGGAAGCGGTCGATCGGACCGAGACCCGCACGCCGCAGGGTGAACTTCGCCCGGATCGACTCGACGGAGGGGATGACCGCGGGGCCCACGTCGTCCATGACGACGTCAGCGTGCCCCTCGAGCAGGGACATCACGGCCGTGAGCTCCGCGACCTTGGCCTTCTGCTCGGGCGTGAGGAAGATCTCGGCGAGTCCCGTCGACCCGGGGGCGAACGCCTCCGGCAGTCGTGCGCCGAACTGCTGGAGCCGGTCGGTGAGCTCCGCCGGCGTGGGGGCCAGGTCGAGCGCCAACGCCCGGGCGGACTCGATGAGGTGCGCGCGGAGCCAGGGCACCGCTGTGAACTGCACCCGGTGGGTCTCCTCGTGCATGGCCACCCACAGCCGGAAGTCGGCCGGGATGACGTCCATCTCCCGCTCGGCCTGGACGATGTTGGGGGCCACGAGCAGCAGGCGGGGCGTGCCCTCGGGCGCGAGGTCGTACTGCCCGAGGACCTTGCCGGCCATGAAGGCGAGCAGGGCGCCGACCTCGGCTCCGGCGAGCTTGCCCCCGACCGAGGCCACGGTGGCATTGGGGGCCTGGACACCGCCGGTGATCTTGGCCGTCACCGGATCCATGAGCGCCCGCATGGAGCCGAGATTCGCCTCACTCCAGCCCGCCCGGTCGACGACGAGCACGGGTGCCGAACCGGCGGGCGAATGCAGCCGCGAGGTCTCGGCCACCGGCCCGGCCGCCGCGCGGGCCGCTTCCCGCAGGCCCGCGACTGCGGCGTTCGCCTGGCCTGCGGTCACCTTGGGTCCGGCACCGCCAAGCCGGGCAGCCGTAGCCCGCGCCATCTCCCAGTCGACGAACGATCCGGACACGAGGTCCTGCTGCTGGGTCACGAGGTTCCCTTCCCTGTCAGCGACACCCGCAGGTGGCGAGGGTCGCTCCGATCCGGTCCAACGCTAGGCGCGCCGGGGCCGTTCCCGTGGGTCCGGGGGCGAGGACCGCGAAGACGAGCAACCGGCCTTCGGCGGTGACGACGGTGCCGGCGAGACTGTTCACCCCGGTGAGGGTGCCCGTCTTCGCCCGCACGAGCCCGACCCCGGCCGCTGCGGCGGGATCGGCGAATCGATCGGCCAGCGTGCCGGTGAGCCCGGCGATCGGCAGCGACTCGAAGGCCGCCGAGAGCCCGGGACGCCGGCCGGACGCGGCAAGTGCGACCACATCGGCGAGCACCCGGGCCGGCATCGTCGAGGTGTCCGAGAGTCCGGAGGCATCGACGAGCGACACTCCGGTCACGTCGATCCCTGCGGCGGCCACGCTCTCGCGGACGAAGGCCCCGACTGCGGGGAAGTCGGTGGCCCTTCCCGCGCGCGCGGCCGCCAGCCGAGCCAGCGTCTCGGTGAGGCCGTTGTCGCTCTCCCGCAGGGCAAGGCCGAGCACCTCCTCCACGGGTGCCGACCGGACCTCGCCGAGCCGGACCGCAGCCGGATCCGCGCGCACGGGGGCGGGATCCACCGAGGTCGAAATGCCTCGCTCGCCCAGCCGAGCGGCGAGCGTGGCGGCCACCTCGCCGATCGGGTCGGCCGACCCCGGGTGGTCGGGCAGCGCCCGGTGGCTGCCGAGGCCGAGCGTCGCGACCGGCCCGGTGATCCCCGTGCCGAGGAAGCTCGACGGCCAACTCGCCGCAGCCACCGGCCCCGAGGCGTATGCCGCGTCGACCTGCAGGACGGCGCTCGTGCGCCCCTGACCGCGCAGGGCGTCGGCGACCGCATCCGCGAGATCGGCTAGGCCGGCGTGGCCGACGACCGCGTGGGGATCGCCGGCCCCGGGGGCGAGCAGGCTGTCACCGCCGGCGACGAGCACGATCCGATCCGGCGCCGAACCCTGGACGACCGAGGTGACCAGGTCGCTGCCGGCCGGGAAGGTCGCGTCGACGGCCAGGGCCGTCAACAGCTTGGCGGTCGAGGCAGGTGTCCGGGGTGAGTCGGCGGCGACGTCGAGCAGGTGGGCACCGGTCACCCCGTCGCGAATCGCCAGGCTCGCACCCGCGATCGCCCGGTCGGCCAGGACCGGCCCCAAGGCCGCACCCAAGCCGGCCGCCGAGGGAAGCCCACCGTCGGCACCCGCCGGACCCACCGGCATACCGGAAGGGGCGCGGGAGGGCAGCGTCAGCGTGGCCGAGGGTGTCGCCGTCGGCGTGGCGGTCGTCACAGGCACCGACGCCAACGGCGCCATGGTGAGCACCCCCGGGGCGAGGTCGAGCACGTCCGCCCCCGCATAGCCGGCCAGGCCGAGCAGCGCCACGACGGCGACCACCGTGCCGCGCCGCATCGAAGACCCCCTAGATTGGACCTGACCGCAGACACCCGAGCGTAGGTCACCCAACCATCAGCGAAGAGGGGCACGGACGTGGAGTTCGACGTCACCATCGAGATCCCGCGCGGATTCCGCAACAAGTACGAGGTCGACCACGCCACCGGCCGGATCCGGTTGGACCGCTGGCTGTTCACGTCGATGTCCTATCCCTCGGACTACGGCTACATCGAGGACACCCTCGGCGAGGACGGTGACCCGCTCGACGCGATGGTCCTGCTCGACGAGCCGACCTTCCCGGGTTGTGTCGTCCGGGCCCGGCCGATCGCCGTCTTCCAGATGACCGACGAGGCCGGCGGCGACGACAAGATCCTCTGCGTGCCGGCGACCGACCCGCGTCACGCCGACGTCACCGAACTCGACCACATCAACAAGTTCGAGATCGCCGCGATCGGACACTTCTTCGAGACCTACAAGGACCTCGAGCCGGGCAAGTCGGTCGACAGCTCCCGCTGGTTCGGACGCAAGGTCGCCGAGCGGGTCGTCATCGAGGCGCTCGAGCGGGCCACGGCCGCCGGCCACACGACCGCGCGCTGGCGCGGCCCCGAAACGGCCCACTGAGAGCGCGCGGCGGGACTTCGCCCGGTTCGCCCGGGCGACCTATCCTCGGACCGGGCACCCTGTCGCAGGTCAGCTGACCCGGTCGGCGGCTGAGTCGACGGACGGGTCGACCGGCTGACCCACGGGCTGATCCACGGGCTGACCCACCTCGCGCAACCAGCCCTTGAGCACCCGGTGGACCGCAGGCGACCCGAGCAGATCGGACGGCGGCGCCGACAGGCTCGCCGGGTAGAGCAAGAAGGGGTGGGTCTGCGGGCCACCGAGGCCTCCGTGCGAAGAGACCTGGTCCTCGAAGGCGGCGACCTCGCCGGTCCGGGCGTCGAGGATGCTGTTGACCATGAGGTCGGCCACGGTCCGATAGCCGTCGACCTCGGCGACCTGGACCGGTGCGAGCGGGCCGAAGGGAGCGAGCGGGTCCTCGCCCTCGATCACCCCGGTGACGAGGTTGTGGACCCCTCGGGGCCCGAGGACCGAGGAACTGCCGTCCTGCGAGCGCACGAGCAGGAAGCCGACCGCCGGGGCAGCAAGCAGCCCCGGGATGAGCTGCGGATAGCGCTCGTCGATCTCCTCCCGGGTGAGTCGGCGGGGCTCACCGGGAAGCGAGACGAGGGCGAGGTTGCCCGACGCGAGCACGAGCGGCACGCTCCGGTCGGCCTGGTCGCTGCGGCGGGAGCCCCGACCGGGGCGCAGCCAGGCCGACGACTCGGTGCGCCCGTCCTCGGCGTCGGCGTCGCCGGAACCACCCTCGCCGCACAGCCGGGTGACCAGCGCGGTGAGGGTCTCCCCCGCGCGCTGTTCGAAGGTCGGCCCCTGGGTCTGGCCGTGGTCGGACAGCACGACGATCCGGTAGGGCCGCGGCATCCGCTCGGCTGCCCGCGCGATCCGGCCGATCTGCAGGTCGAGATCGCGCAGGACCGCGAGCGTGTCCACCCGCTCCGGCCCCGAGTGGTGGGCCACCTCGTCGTAGCCGAGGAAGTCGACGTAGATCGCCGCGCGACCCTCGGCCATGTCGTTGACGACGCCGGCGACCGAGACGTCGCGGGAGATGATCGTCGTGAAGGCGCGCACGGCGGCATACGTCCAGCCCCGTTCGATCCGCGGCTCGACGCCGCGGCGCCGCTGGCTCAGCGCCGCCCGGCGTTCGCGCACGACCTCGGTGACCACGCCGACGAACGTGCGGATCGCCTGCTGGGGGCGGGCGAAATAGGCGCCGTAGCCTGCGCCGATGCGCCCCTCCTTGCGGCGGGTGACGACGCTCATCGTCATGACGGCCCGCTCCGCGTCACCGGAGAAGAGGTTGCCGTAGCTCGAACCGTGATGCGCGAGCAGCCCGTTGCCGTCACTGTGCGCCTGCTCGATCGCGTGGGCCGAGGCGGGGTGGTTGGAGACGACGACGGTGTCGGCCGCCTTGTCGACCCAGCGGAAGGCCGGCATGTCGGTCGTGGAGCCGTGGAGTATGCCGCACTGGCTCACCCCGGTCTGCGAGGACCAGCCGGTCGTCCAACCGGCGAGGTGATGGCTGCCGGAGGCGAGCCAGCGCCGCAGGGTCGGCACGTCGCCGCTGCGCAGCGCCCGCTCGAACACCGAACGAGCCAGGCCGTCGACCTGGATGAAGACGATCCCCGGCACCTCACTCGTCGTGGCCATCCGGCGGCGGCGCCGGACGAGGCCGCGCACCTCGCGGTCGAAGACCGCGTCGTCGTCGATGGCGAGCACCGAGCTCACCGCCGTCGACACGACGACCAGGCCGATGGCCACGGCCAGCTGGGTCCCGAAGTCCGCGAGCTGGACACCAGGCAGGGCGTTGAGGACCCACCCGACGACGAGGGCGTCGATGAGGATCGCGCCCACGCCGAGGGTGAGCACCGAGATGGGCACGACGACGACGCTGAGGGCCGGCCAGATGACGGCATTGAGCAGGCCGACGACGATGCCGGCGAGCAGTGCGTCCGGCCAGCCGTCGATCGTGAAGCCGGGCAGGAGGCCGGCCAGGACGAGCAGGACGACGCCGAGCCAGACCGCCGTGATCGTCGCGCGCCACACGACAACCGGCCACGGCGGGCCGTCGTGGGCAGGTGTTGACGCGTTCACGGGGCCACCTCCGGACTCGTGGGCAGAACCAGCCGACCGGCGGTCGGGGCGAGGATGTCGAGACGATCGCCGAGGCCGTCGCGCTCGAGGGCTGCGGCGAACTCGACCGGCGGGCGGATCGACCATTCGGGCTGGCCGCGGCGCCAGGACTGAGGGCTGTAGGTGCCCCAGTGGATCGGCACGACCCGGGTGGGATCGACCCGTCGGGTCGCCTCGACCGCCCGCTGCGCGTCGAGGTGCCCGGGCCCGAGCTTGCGGCCCCAGCCGGCGATCGGGAGCAGGGCCAGGTCGACGTCGCCGAGCTCTCGCATCCCGTCGAACAGATCGGTGTCGCCGGGGAAGTAGACCGAACCGGAGGGGCCGCTCATCACATAGCCGACCGCGTCGGCACGCACTCGCCGGTGCGGACCGCGTGCGTCGGAGTGTGCAGCCGGCACCGTCCGCACGGTGGTCGCGCCGAAGCGCAGTTCGTCGCCCACCCGCGTCTCGAGCACGTCCGCGCCCGTGAGTCCCTCGACCTCCCCCGCGGCCCCGGATGGGACGACGATGGTCGCGCCGTCGGTGAGCCGGTCGGCGAGCAGCCGCAGCGACGCGGGATGCAGGTGGTCCAGATGCAGATGGGAGATGAGCACGACGTCGGGGTGACCGAGCTGGGCGAGGTCGACCGGGTGGTGGCGGCGCAGATGGGCCAGCCGGGGGGTGAGCGCCGGATCGGTGAGGAAATACTGTCCGTCGAGTTCTACACCCACGGTGGCATGTCCGTGCCAGGTCACGCTCGGGGGTTCGGTCACAGGTCCATCATGCCCGGTGCCCGCCGGCCGACCGACGGGTCAGTGTCCGCGACCGTCCAGCCCCGACGCTGGGTCACGCTGTCTGCCGAGAGCGAAATCCCTTTGTCACACTGGGTCCGCGAGGCAGGGTGTCGACCATGCGGCTGCTCATCCTCGGCGGGACTGCATTTCTCGGGCAGGCGCTGGCCAGCCAGGCGGTGCAGCGCGGCACTGATGTCACCTGCGCGGCCCGGGGGTCCGCCCCCGTCCCGGAGGGCGCCCGTCTGGTCACGGTGGATCGCGACGTGGACGACGCGCTGGCCACGCTGGCCGGCCACGATTGGGACGCGATCATCGACCTCACCCGCCAGCCCGGTCATGCCCGACGTGCCGTCCGTGACCTGCATGCCGGGCATTGGGTGTTGATCTCCTCCGGCAATGTCTACGCCCGGTTTGACGAGCCCGAACAACGTGAGGACTCCGCACTGCTCGAGCCTCTCGCCGACGACGTGATGTCCGACATGACGCGCTACGGCGAGGCGAAGGTCGCCTGCGAGGATGCCGTCCGCTCCGCCCGTGACCCGGTCGGGAAGCCGGCGAGTTGGACCATCATCCGTTCCGGCCTCATCGGCGACGACGGCGACCGGTCCGGTCGAACCGGCTACTACCCGTGGCGATTCGCCCATCCCACCGGCGCGGACGTCCTCGTTCCCGCAGACCTCACCTTTCCCGTCGCGCTGATCGACGTCGAGGACCTGGCCGCGTGGACCCTCGACTGCGCCGAACGGCATACCCACGGCGTCTTCAACGCCACCGGACCCACCACGACGCTCGGCGAGCTGCTGGACGTGTCCCGGACGGTCGCCGGCAGCGCCGCGATCCCCCGCCCCGTCGACGCGACCACCCTTGCGGAGGCTGGGATCGGGACCTGGATGGGTCCGGCGTCGCTGCCGCTGTGGATCGACGACCCGCAGTGGCGCTGGTTCGCCACGTTGGACACGACGGCGGCTCGCGCTGCGGGCCTGCGCACGAGACCTCTTGCCGCGACGTTGGCTGCCGCGTTGGACTTCGAGGACCGACGTGAACACCCCCGCGCCACCGGCCTCACCGACGTGCAGGAGATCGGCCTGCGCGCCCGCCTCGGGTGAGGGTCAGTGGTTCATGCCGGGCATGGTTCCCCCGCCGGGCATCTCGTGGGTGGGGTTCCAGCCCAGGACGGTCGGGTCGAGCATCCCGAAGATCATGGCGACGTGGGCCACGACGAGGAACACGCCCACGCAGATCGTGTGCCACTTGCGGGCTTGGTAGGTGTCGCGTCCCCAGAGGCCGACCTCGATGAGAGTGATGCCGATCAGCGGGGCTGCGGCCAGCAGGTAGGACAGGACGGCGATGACGTCGGCGGGACCGCGCCATCCGCCGCTGGTGGTCAGCGGGATGACCGCGTTGCGCAGCAGGTGCACCACGATGCCGACCATGAGCGGCCCGGCGACCAGCCCGGCGACCCGGCTCAGGGAGCGGACCCACGCTGGCGGGTTGGCTCGGAAGAGCAACACCAGCTCGGTGATGGCCAGGGTCTCGGCGAGGATGACGGGAGCGGCCATGAAAAGCAGCAGGTTCCAGGGTTGGTTGACGGCGAGCAGGCCCATGTAGTGGGTCATGGACATGCCGCTCATTCCCTCCCCGACGGTCCGGTCCGGGATCAGGTATCCAGCGACGGCCGCCGCGAGAGCGACCGCGCCGACAACCGGGGTGAGCGACGCAGCCGCCTTCGTGGTCTTGGAGCTGTGGGGGGTGGACTGGGTGGCGGTCACGGGTCTGTCTCCTGGTCGTTGGGTCCAGCATGGGCCGGGACGCCGCGCTGGTGCGGCTCGACTATCCCGGCCTTCTATCGCGGTCCGGCCGTGACCGGGTTGAGATTCGATGAAGACACCGGATGGGCTTGCTGCTCGGGTTGCCTTCAGTTCCGAGGCAGCAGGGACCTGCTCATCGGCGGTAGTTGAGGGCGATCATCATTCCGGCCTCGGCGTGGTAGATGTTGTGGCAGTGGATCATCCAGTCACCGACGTTGTCGGCGTCGAGGTCGATCGCCAGTGACTGCATGGGTGCCATCAGGACGGTGTCCTTGCGCAGCCCGGAGGGCAACGCGAAGGTGTGCCCGTGCAGGTGCAACGGGTGGGTCATCATCGTCATATTGGTGGCGTTGATCCGCAGCCGCTGCCCGGCGGCGACGGTCAGGGGCTCGTTCTTTCCGAACGGTGCCCCGTTGATGCCCCACTGGTAGGGCTTCATCGACCCTTGCAGTGCGAGGTCGACGGTGGCGTCCGGGGTCTTGACGGGCAGCAGCGAAGAACTGGCGGGCTGGAGCTGGGAGCCGATCAGGATCTGTCCGGACAACTCGCTCGGGTTGGCGTTCGGGCCCGGGGCGGTGCCGCTGCCGGTGCGGACCAGCGCCAACCCTTGGCCGCCGCTGGCCTTGCCGAAGGGCTTAGCCACCAGCGGGAAGACACCGTCGGCGAGGGTGACGATCGCGTCGTAGCGTTCGCCCATCCCGATGTAGAACGCCGATACCTGGGTGGGCTGGACGGCGTGGCCGTCGGTGTGCGTGATCGTCATGGAGTGCCCACCCAGGGCGACGGTGAAGATCGTGTCGGAGGCGGCGTTGATGACCCGTAGCCGGACCCGGTCACCGGGTTTGGCGCTCAAGACATCGGGGTCGCCGGGTGGTTTGCCGTTGACGAGGAACAACGGGTAAGTCACGTCGCCGGCATCCCCCCACGGCGCGGCGCCCATTGACATCCCACCCATCGACCCGTGGTCCATCCCGCCCATCCCTCCGGTGGCCGTGCCGCCGTCGGCGATGAGCTTCGTGAGGACGTCGTCGGGGGTGGTGCCGGTGCCGTCGATCCAGTCGTCCAGGAGCAGGATCCACTCGGTGTCGTATCCACCGGGGTCGGCCACCTCGTCGATGATCATCGGCGCGTAGAGGCCCCGGTCGAGCTGGACCCCGACGTGGGGGTGGAAGAAGTAGGTGCCGGGGTCAGGGGCGGTGAACTCGTACCCGAACGTCCCGCCGGGCCGGACGGGGTCCTGAGTCAGGCCCGGCACCCCGTCGGCGGCATTGCGTAGCCGGATGCCGTGCCAGTGGATCGTCGTGTCCGCCGGGAGCTGGTTGACCAGGGTCAGACGCAGCAAGTCGCCGGCGGTTGCCCGTACGAGCGGTCCGGGCACGCTCCCGTCGTACCCCCATGTCGAGACGCTTCTCCCGGCCAGGTCGACGGTGAGCGGTGTGGCGCTCAACGTCTTGGAGACAACCTTCTGTCCAGGTGAGGGGGACAGCGGCGTAGGAGACCCGAACGGCGTGGACGGCATACCCGAGCCGGTCCTGGAAGTCGTGCATGCGGTCAATGCCGCGGCTGAGACCACGCCGAGGGAACCGAGCAGAACAGTTCGGCGGGAGATCAGCGGGGAGGTCATGAACCCACCAACCCATCCCCGGGCGCGTTGCCCCACACCATGGCCATCTCCTTGTCAGGGCCGAGCCGACGGAAGCGCGGCTGCTCAGACCGATGGTGCGCACCGCACCTCAAGGCAGGACGGTCAAGGGGTTGAGGTTTGACGAAGATCGACCTGGATGAGGGCGTCCGCACCCAGCGGGCGGGCAACGACCAGGGACACTGGTGCCCGTGAGCAGCACCCCACCGCCGCCGACCAGAGTGCTGGTGATCGAGGACGAAAAGACGTTGGCCGGGATGATCGCGGCCTACCTCACCAACGCGGGATATCAGGCCGCCGTGGTCCACAACGGCACCGACGGGGTGCTGGCGGCACGCGAGCAGGACCCCGACGTGGTGGTACTGGACCTCGGCCTACCGGGACTGGACGGGATCGAGGTATGCCGCCAGATCCGCACCTTCAGCGACTGCTACGTCCTGGTGGTCACCGCCCGGAAGGACGAGGTCGACACCCTCATCGGGCTGTCCGTGGGCGCGGATGACTACATCACCAAACCCTTCAGCATGCGCGAGTTGATCGCCCGGGTCCACACCGTCCTGCGCCGTCCCCGCGGCGGACCAGCTGCCGGCGACCAGGCCACTGACGGGCCGGCCCGAGTGTTCGGCCAGCTGCGGGTCGACCCGGCCGGTCAGCGGGTCCACCTGAACGGCTCGGAGGTGGCCTTGACCCCCACCGAACGGGACCTGCTCATGGTGCTCGCCCGGCGCCCGACGATGGCGTTCACTCGCGCCCAGCTGATCCAGGACGTCTGGGGTCCGGACTGGTTCGGCGACGAACACCTCGTCGACGTCCACGTCGCCCACCTGCGGCGAAAGCTCGGCGATGACCCCGAGACCGGGCGCTACGTCACCACGGTGCGCGGTGTCGGCTACCGGATGGGGACGGGATGAGTACCCCGCGCCGCAGGGCCTCACGAGGACTGGCCACCCGGCTGCTGGCCGGGCAAGCCGTCGTCCTGGTCGCCGGAGCGCTCACCGTCGGACTCGTCGCCGCGATCGTCGGGCCGCCGATCTTCCACCAGCACCTGCTCGAGGCCGGCCACCGGCAGAACTCCCCCGAACTCGTGCATATCGAGATGGCCTACCGCGATGCCTCGGTCCTGGCAGTCGGCGTGGGCCTGGTGATCTCCCTCATCGCGGCCGGGATCGTCACCTGGGTGCTCACCCGGCGTTTACGTCGCCCCCTCGAGCAACTCACCGCTGCCGCCACGGACGTGAGCCGGGGCCACTACTCGACCCGCGTCCCGGCCGTGGCCTCCGGCACCGAGTTGGACACTCTCGCCGACGCGTTCAACACGATGGCTGCGCGCCTGGACAGCGTCGAGGACACCCGGCGACGGATGCTGTCCGACTTGGCCCACGAGCTGCGTACCCCGATCGCCACGCTCAGTGCCTACCACGAGGGCTTGCACGATGGGATCGCCGAGATCGGACCCGGGTCTCGTGCCGTGCTGAGCGAGCAGACCCAACGCCTGGCTCGGCTGGCCGACGACATCGACGACGTCTCCACCGCGCAGGAAGGGCGGCTGAACCTCCAACGGGCGATGAGCGCCGTCCCCGACCTGCTGTGGTCGGCTCTCGAGAACATGCGCGACCAGTACGGCGACGCCGGGGTCAGCCTCTTCGTCGAACCCGGCGGCGCGGCCGGGCAGACGGTGTTCGTTGATCCGTCCCGGATCGGGCAGGTGCTGACCAACCTGCTGACCAACGCTCTGCGCCACACCCGCCCAGGGGGCACAGTGACCCTCAGCGCCCAGCGGGTCGACGAGCGGGTGATCATCACGGTCGCCGATGACGGGGACGGCATGAGCGTCGAACAACTCGAGCACGCGTTTGAGCGGTTCTACCGCGGCGACGCCGCACGCACCCGGGACCGGTCAGGCACCGGAATCGGATTGACCATCAGCCGTGCCATCGTCGAGGCCCACGGAGGCCTCATCACGGCGACAAGCCCCGGCGTGGGCCGTGGAACCGTCCTCACGATCGAATTGCCGGCCCACTCGTCACCGGACGGTCAGGGACGCCCGCCGGAGGGCATCAGGTCGGACATGTAGTAGATCGACGCGATCCGCACGACGTCGCCCGTGCGCGGGGCGTGGATCATCTGGCCGTTGCCGATGTAGAGCCCGACATGGTGGATCGTCGAGGGGCTGCGACCGTAGAACACCAGGTCACCGGGCTTGAGGTCGGCGATGGCGACTCGGGCCGTCTGCGCGTATTGGGCGATCGCACCGTGCGTGAGTCGCACGCCGCCCTGGGCCCAGGCGACCATCGTCAACCCGGAGCAGTCCCACCCGTTCGGTCCGGCGCCACCCCACACGTAGGGTTCGCCGAGTTGGGCGCGGGCGAAGGCGATGGCGGCAGCGGCACCACCGCTCGGCGGCGGGGTGGGTGTCGTCGTGGTCTTCGTGGACGTCGACGATCCGCTGGTGCCAGAGGTGCCCGGGTTGGTCGTGGTCACCTTGGAGGCCGTCGCGGCAGCCGTCCGCGCGGCCTGCTCGGCGGCGGCCTTCGCGGCAGCAGCCCTGGCGGCGGCGGCCTTCTCGGCGGCGGCCTTCTCGGCAGCCACCTTGGCGGCCGCAGCGGCCGCGGCCCGGGCCGCCTCCTCCGCACGACGGCGGTTCTCCGCTTCGACACGGAGCCGTTCCTGCTCGGCGAGACCGGCTTGGCGTTGCCGCTCGAGGGCGACCGTCGTATTCCGCAGGGTGGCGAGTTGGGCGATCGCCTGATCGCTCTGCACCTGCTGGGTCGCCGCCTGCGCCTGCGCCTGGTCCTCACCCGCCTGCGCACGCTGCGCGGCAACCTGGAGCGCCGCGGCGGCTTCGGCCTGTCGGGCACGGGCTTCGACCGCGATCTGTTCGGCCGTCTGCGCGAGCGCCTTGGCGGCGTCCGCGTCACGCATCATGCGCGCGCGTTCGGCTCCGACGGCCTCGATGCCGGCCGCCCGGTCGAGGACGTCCGCAGGGCCATCCCCACCGAAGAAGGCGTCGAGCTGTCCGAGGCCGCCGCCTCCCTGGAAGACCTCGGCGGCGTACTGCGAGAGGGTGAGGACCGCAGCGTCCGCCTCCGCGCGAGACTGGATGGCACTCGCCGTCGCCTCGGCGGCCTCCGCCGTCCGGTCCTCCAGCGCAGCCCGGGCGGCATTGAACTCCTCGGCCGCCTGCGCAGCCCGATCCTGGGCCGCACCCAGGGCGGCGCGCGCTGCCGTGAGTTCGGCGTCGAGTGCGGCCACCCGCGAGGCGGCGTCTCCGGCGGCGGCCCTGGCCGCCGCCACCTCGCCTGCCGAGGGGATGACCGGGCTGGGATCGGCCACGGCGGGCATCGTCACGGCGCCGACGAGGAGCGCGGACATAGCACAGGTGGCCGAAACTCGGACGGAGCGACGCGCCGAGCGCACAATCCTGGGCACTGCGCGCACGCTCCTCTCGACCTCCCGGCTGACCGCAGACGCGGTGCCGGAGTTGATTCCGATCCATCCCCCTGGCAGGTCGAGCGTAGGACTCATTCGTCACACAGGAAACAGACGCAACTCCAATCACGTTGCGGCACGGGCGGATTCGGAAATTACACGCGTGAAGTACCGAGAATGACACGACTGTTTTTCTGCACGTCATCGCGACGATTCGATCACCCGTACGGCATACATCACGGTTGGATAACGATTGACCGACTCGGCCCGACGGGGACTGGTCGACCGGGCACCCCACCCCCTGACCGGGCAGCGGGGCGCAGCGTCAGGAACGCAGTAATGGGTTGTAGCGCAACGAATTCGGTCGGCAGCCGCACTCGGTGGCGATGCGGATCTCCGGCGCGATGCGGCCCGCGTCCCGCAGCGGGAAGAGCGCGGAGACGACCCGGTCGCGGACGTTCCACGGGTCGATGGTGTTGAGGTAGATCTTCGTGCCGCCCTCGAAACCCGCGAGGGTGGACACCCGCCACTTGAGGACGACGCGCCAGGGCATCGGCAGGTCGACATCGGGGGCCTGGTAGTGCCACTCCTCGTTGCACGCCACCTCGGCACCCGTGGCGGCGTGGACGGCGTGCAGCAGGTCGGAGAAGCCGCGCACGTGGTCGCCCGGCTGCTCCCACGGCCGGGCGAACTCGCTCTTGCTGTAAACCTCGACCGAGGGATAGCGGTGGCCGAAGCCCGCGAACGCGACCGCCGCCTCGTTCTCCGCGACGACGAGGTTCTGCCGCGAGGCGTAGTCGACGGCATACTCGTTGTAGAGGTTGAGGTTGTCGCGCAGCCGCCGCAACTCGTGCTCGGTCCGCACGCTTCGCTCGTCGACGGCGACCAGCTGCTTGTGCAGGTGGTCGAAGGACGCCCCGGCGGGCCGCAGCCAGTTCTGGAAGACCGCGACGTAGCGGGCATAGCGGTTGGCTTCGTAGATCGAGCGCAGCGCCTCCACGGTGAACGCCGTGTAGTGGGCGTGTTCCCCCGGGGTGAGCGTGCCGGACGAGGCCAACTGGTCACTCGTGGTCGCCCCGTCGACGAAGTGCCGACGAGCGACGATGACGTCGTGGGTCCCGGCGAAGAAGGACATCGCCGCCTCGGCCCGGTCGCGCGCCGACAACCCCTCCCAGGTCGAGTCGGGCATCCCGGCAGCTCGCCTCCGGGTGCGGACCATCTCCGCGACGTGCGCACGACCACGCTCGGACGACTGGTAGCCGTCGTGATGAGCGCGCGCCTCCCCCGAAGGCTGGAAACCGTAGTTGAGTCGCCAGTAGTCGTAGGCGACGATCTCGAACAGGTTGGGGATCCGGCGGAACTCGGCGACGCTGTCGGCGATCCGCTCGGCCGGCAGTTGCCGCAACAGGTGCCAGCCGTCGGGGTCGGCGACGAGTCGGGCCTTCTCCGGCGGGGTCTCGAAATAGCGCGCTGCGCAGAAGGCGCAGTGCCGCCCGTCGAGTGCGTGGTCGATCGGCGTGGGCGGCGGCGCCGCCGTCGCGAGGGGCCGGTTGCCACGCCCCGGCACCGTCCACACCGAGGTGCCGGAATAGGGGTTGATCTGTTTGACCGTCCCGTCGGGCATCCGGCGCAGCGGCTCGGGCCAGGGGTGGTCGGCCTCCATCATCGGCCCAGGTTATTGCCGCGCGAGCCGCCGTTCCAGGGTTCGTCCGGTCACTCCCCTCTAGCATGGACGCGGCGGCCCGAAGGTCTCTCGACCCCCGCCACCTCGACGCGGAGGCCAGATGCGCATCGGCGAGTTCGCACGGCATACCGGGATCCCGGCAGCCACCTTGCGGCGCTACGAGGCGCACGGCCTGCTCGCCCCCCTCGCTCGTGACCACAACGGATACCGCCGGTATGCCGTGGAGCAGCTCCCGCAGGCGGCCCACCTGCATGCCTTGGTCGCCGCGGGGCTGCCGCCCGCCGTCGTGCGGGAGCTCGTCGCGACCCTCGAGGACCCGACGGTGTCCGGTGCGGTGCGCGAGGCTCGGCGGGTGGCTGTCGCGGCATACCTCGATGCCCTGCGCGCGGAGCCGACGGGAGGACTGCTCGACCTCTCGGGGTGAACGCGGCTCAGGGCGTCGACGCGGTCGGGATGCCGATGCGGATGACGGTGAACTCCGCCGGCCGCAGCGGGGCGATGCCGACGAGGACGACGAGGCGGCCGTTGTCGAGGTCGTTCTGGGTCATCGTCGAGCGGTCGCACCGGACGAAGAAGCCCTCCTGCGGCACCTGCCCCTGCAACGCGCCCGCCTGCCACAGCCCGTGCAGGAAGTCGGTGACGGTGAGCGCCACCTGATCCCACAGGGCGGGTCCGTTGGGCTCGCAGACAACCCACTGCAGGCCGCGTTCGAGGCTGCGCTCGATGTGCAGGGCGAGGCGCCGCACCGGCAGGTAACGCCAGCCACTCGCGAGATCGGCGAGCGTCCGCGCGCCCCAGATGGCTACCCCGTGACCGGGGAAGTCGCCGACCAGGTTGACCCCGGCGGCCGCGAGGACCTCCGGCGCCGCGCGTGGCACCGGACGCAGCCCGGCGGGAAGGGTCGCCTCCGCTCCCGCCGGCGCTCGCCACAGGCCCCGGATCCGGTCGAGGTGGGCCAGCACCCCGGCGACGGCACCGATCGGCGTGACCGGCGTGCCGGCCCGCCGTTCGCCGCGCAGCAGCCACGGCCCGTATGCCGCGACGCTCGACCGCTGCCGATCGTTCAGTTGGAGGGCCGCGACGAGCTCGGGCAGATGGTCGGGGTGTTGGTCGGCGCCGGCGCCGGCGGGGGCCAGGAGCAGCACGGCTCGGCGGGCCGAGACATAGTCGGCTCCGGCCTGGGCGTCGGCCGCGGTGAGGCCGGTGCTCGTCGGCGGGCAGAGCGCGACCACGCCCACGTCGGGCACCGCGTCGAGCGCCTCGAACGCCGGCCGCAACGGCTTACCCGTCGGGACGGCGGTGACCACGGCGGACCGGCCACCGGCGGCGAAGAAGTCGCACGCGGCATACCCGAGGGTGTCCTCGGGGCCGGTGCGCGCGGCGAAGGCGACCGCATCCTCGGCCGAGGCGAAGGTGAGGGGTTCGAGTATGCCGTCGGGGCAGCTGCCGACGAACGCGATCCGCGTGGGGGCGTGGGCGATGAGGCGCGGCGCGGTGCCGCCTTCCTCGATGAAGGGCACGGAGGCAGGCTAGGGGTTGGCGCCGGGCACGCGCGGGACGCTCGCCGCAACGTATCGGCGTCTGTCCACACCCGGGCCAACTCCCCAGTTGTGCAGTTGCCCGGCCCGCTGGGCCAGGATCGCCCGGAACAACTCCCCACTCGAGCACTTGCCTGCGCTGGGCTCTCCGCCTCAGCCCCGGCCGGGAGCCGACCGCGCCACCAACTCGGCGGAGACCTCCCAGACGCCGAGCCCGGCACAACCGAGGGCCCTCGCCAGCCCGGTCCCGCCGGTCCCACCGGTGATGAGCACGGTTCTGCCGGACCTGCCTTGGTCGGACCTGCCTTGATCGGACATGCCCCGGTCGGACATGGCACTCACCGTCAGCGGACGACCTTGAGGTTGAAGTTCGCCGTGCCCAGCGCTCCCATGAGCCGCAGCCACAGCGGCAGCCACATCTCGGTGCCCCGGGCGGTGCTGATGTCGCCGAGGTCGATGACGTCGGTGTGGCCGAAGCTGCGCAACAGCTGGCTGACCGTCGCCTTGGCGTCGGCGTCGTCGCCCGAGACGAAGACGGTCGACTCGGCCCCGAGCGAGGCGGGGTCGACCATGAGTCCTGCCGTGAGCGTGTTGAGCGACTTCACCACCCGGGCTGCCGGGAAGGCCCGCTGGATCTGCTCGCCGAGAGAGTCGGTGTCCTTGACGAAGAGCGTGGGCGGGAAGCCGGCCGAGAAGTCGAGCGGGTTGGAGATGTCGAGGATCACCTTGCCGGCGAGGTTGTCGGCGTCGGCCTCCGCCAACGCAGGCACGGCGCCCGCCCCTCCGGTGGCGTTCACGACGAGCTCGGCCCCAGCGGCGGCGTCCGCCATGGTGGCCAGACCGACCCCGGGGTTGGCGCCGGCCCACGTTCCGAAGGCAGGTGTGCCCATGCCGTCCGGCTCGGTGCGGGCGAGGGTCGCCTGCGGGTCGCGGGTGCCGACGATCACCTCGTGGCCGAGGCCGGCCAACCGGCCGGCGATCGTCCGACCGACCATGCCGGTGCCGAGGACTGCGATCTTCATGGGGACTCCTGAGTCGTGACGACGTATAGATAGACAGGTCTGTCTGTCTGATGTGGTCACGCTAACAGACAGGTCTGTCTGTTAGCAAGGTATGCTGTGCACCTCGCCTCATCGTCCAGGAGCACCGATGCCCAAGCACCCCGCCAGTCGAGCCGCGGATCCGGCCGAGCTCACGGCCGGTCCCGACGTCGTCGGCACCCCCGTTCCGGCGGTCCGGACGAGCCCGGCACGGGGGCGCATCCTCGACGCGGCCTTCGCGCTGTTCTATGCACGCGGCATACGCGCGGTGGGGGTCGACCTCATCATCGCCGAGTCCGGGGTGGCGAAGGCGACGTTCTACAAGCACTTCCCCGCCAAGGACGAGTTGGTCGTGGCCTACCTCGACAAGGTCGACGGGATCTGGACCGACCAACTCCGCCGAGCCGCCGAGGCCGCCGGCAACGACCCGGCCGACCAGTTGGTCGGGATGTTCGACGCGCTCTCGCAGGCCTGTCGGCGCCAGGGCTATCGGGGCTGCGCCTTCATCAACGCAGCCGCGGAGTCCGCGCCCGACTCGCCCGCACACGACCGGACGGTCGCCCACAAGACGGCCGTGCTCGCCTGGGTGCGGGAGCTCGCCGAGCGGGCCGGAGCGCGGGAGCCCGGGGCGCTCGCGCGCTCGCTCGTGCTCCTGCTCGACGGCGGCCTGGCGAGCGGGGCGCTTGACGCCTCCCCCGAGGCGCCCGCCGCAGCGAAGGCCGCCGCACGCAGTCTCGTCGACGCGGCCCGCGGCTGACCGGCCACCGACCGAGCAGCTGTCCCCCAGCCGATCGCCGGTCAGGACGTCTCGTCCACCTCGGCCTGCGAGCGCAGCACGCAGAACTCGTTGCCCTCGGGGTCGGCCAGCACGACCCAGCCGCTGCCCGGGCCATGGATCCCCCGATGGTCGGCGACCAGGGTGATCCCGAGCCCGAGGTCGAGCAGCCGCGCGATCTCCTCGTCCCGAGGCCCGGAGCGGGGCCGCAGGTCGAAGTGCAGGCGGTTCTTGGCCGACTTGCCCTCGGGCACCTCGATGAACAGGATCCGGTGGCCCGACTCCGGGTCGAGGATCATGCATTCCTCGTGGCCGGGCAGGTTGGGGTCGTCGGGGATGTCGGTGTAACCGACGATCTGCTTCCACACCTGCGAGAGGTCATAGGCGTTGGCGCAGTCGACGGTCGTGTGCGCGACGAAGCTGGTCATGGCCGCCCAGCCAAACAGAGGACCGTCCGGAGCCGCCACCGATTTGCCTCCGTCGCTCCGCCCCACAGTCGATCGGGGTTGCACCGGAAGGGCGCGAGGTCACCCAGTCGGGGCAAGCACGCGAATTCCCATGCTCTCGGCGGCCTCGGCGAGTCGACCGTCGTAGGTGACCAGCGCCTCGACATCGAGCCGGATCGACGCCGCGAGATGAAGCGCGTCCAGCGAGCGAAGGTTGACACCGGGCAGCAGGCCCGCTTCGCGGTAGAGGCTGGACGGCAGGTCATACAGGTCGACGCGGGCGAGGATCTTCGACACATCGGCCTGCGGCAGGCTGAGCCGGATGGCAAACCGCCGCAGCTCCGTCTCCAACAAGTGGGTGGCCGTCAGGTGCGTGTCCGAAGCATCGGCCCACTCCGCCAGGGGCACGCTCTCGGACTCGTCCACCAGGAACTTCGCCGCAGCCGAGGTGTCGAGGTAGTAGCGCGTCACCGGTCGCCTCGGAGATCGTCGAGCGTCGCGGCGCTGGGCGTCGCGACGGAGTGCCTGGCCAGCGACCTGAACCCACCCCGAGTCGTGGCCGGTCGGTGGAGGGGAAGATCGGCGCTCGGCTCCGAGATGGGCACCAGTCGCGCGACCGGCCTCCCCCGGTTGGTGACCGTGTAGGACTCGCCCGAATCGACGGCGTGAAGCAGCGCGCCACTGTTGTTGCGGAGCTCGCGATGGCTGACGGTGCGCTCCATATCGCCACCGTAGCACGTGTAGCACAAAGCTCGACAGAGACCCGTCCACCGATGCCCCGGCCCAGCAGCAGCCCGAGGGCGGGCGTACGGTCAGAGACGAGGCCTACCGGCTGCACAGCAGAAGAGCCCTCCGCGCGAGTGCGGAGGGCGTCGGGTCCTGCCTGGTGGAGCCGCCTTGGGGAATCGAACCCCAGACCTATTCATTACGAGTGAATCGCTCTGCCGACTGAGCTAAGGCGGCGCATGCCGACCGGACGGACCGCCGGGCACGGGTCCCGAGTATACGGACCCCCGTGGCCGCCCGCGAACCCGATCCGGGCGCGCAACCCGCCGACGCTCCGCGCCCGACCCGGCCACCCGGCATACCGGGGGCGCGGCGCCGAGCCCGGTCAGCAGGTGAGGCCGTCCTTGGGGGTGATCCCCTTGGTGTAGTAGTCGTTGATCGGGTTGTCGACGCACGCGTTCGAGCGGGTGTATGCCGTGTGGCCGTCGCCGTCGTAGCTGATGAGCACCGCGTTGGCCAGTTCCTTGCGCAGCTGGACCGACCACTGATAGATCGTCGCCGGGTCGCGGGTGGTGCCGACGACGACGATGGGGCCGCTGCCCGCCGCGGACACCTGGTGCGGGCGCCCGGTCGCCGGCACCGGCCAGACGCCGCAGGACACCGAGCCCCAGGCGAGCATCGTTCCCCAGGTGGGTGCGTCGACGGAGAATGCCTTGGCGTTGCGCAGGATCGTCGGGATGTCGGCGGTGTCGGTGCGGTCCAGGCAGTTGACGGCGTTGATCACCTGCAGGAGATTGCCCGTGTAGGTGCCGCCGGAGGTGCGGTCGGCGTATTGGTTGGCCAACTCCATGAGCGGGTCCCCGTCGCCACCCTTGGCCGCCTCGAAGGCCTGGGTGAGGGCCGGCCACATCGACTGGGCGTACATCGCGGCCGCGAGGCCGATCGACGCCCAGCCCTCGGTGAGCTTGGTGACCCGCTGGTCGTTGCGGACCGCGAGCGGCTGGCTGTCCAGCCGGGCGAGGAAGTCGGAGATCCACTCGAGACCCTCGTCGACGCTCGACCCGATCGGGCAGCTGCCCTTGGCGACACAGTTCGCGACATAGGCACGGGTGGCCGCCTCGAAGCCCTTGGCCTGCCCCTTGTTGACGTCGGCCGACGCGAGGTCGGGGGGCAGCACCCCGTCGAGGACGAAGCGCCCGACCTTGTCGGGGAACAGGTCGGCATAGGTGGCCCCGAGGAAGGTGCCGTAGGACTTGCCGAGGTAGTGCAGCTTCGCCTCGCCGAGGGTCGCCCGCAGGATGTCCATGTCGCGGGCCGCCTCGACCGTCGACACGTGGGCGAGCAGGGTGGGGTTCTTGGCCTGGCAGGCCTGCCCGAAGGCCTTGGCGGCCGCGACGAAGCCCTGTTCCTCGGCCGGGGTGTCCGGCGTGGGATCGGATCCCAGATAGGCGTCCATCGCGGCGTCGTCGAGGCAGGTGATGGGGGCGGACCGCCCGACCCCGCGCGGGTCGAAGCCGACGACGTCGAAGGCGCTGCGCACCGGCGCCCCGACGATCTGGTTGGCGTACTTCGCGTAGTCGACGCCCGAGCCGCCGGGCCCACCCGGGTTGACGACGAGCGACCCGATCCGCTGATTGGCCGAGCGCGCCTTCACCCGCAGGAGCGCCAGCTTGATCGTCTGGCCGTCCGGGTGGGCGTAGTCGACCGGCACCTCGAGGGTGGCGCACTCACCGCCGGAGCAACTGCTCCACGCGAGCGACTGGGAGTAGAACCGGGCCAGCTCGGGGTGGTCGGCGGGCGGGGTCGAGACCGCGGTCGACACGGGGGTGACCCCGGAGCCGGAGCCCCTGTTGCCCGCCGCGGGGTCCTCGGTGCCGAGGAAGGGCAGGACGAGACACGAGGACAGGCCCAGCGACCCGACGAGGGCGACCCCCAGCAGGCGGAGGCGTCCCCGGGCCGACGCGTTCGGGGCCTTCATGATGCCTGGGACGCTCCTCGAGTCGACCCGGCTCCGTCCTGCGTCGCCGAGCATGCCGCACCGCATACCGCACGTATGCCGTGAGGGCAGGCTACCCCGAGAAGCCGTGCGGCACCTGGAGGGTCACCGCCATCGCCTCGAGCGCGAGCAGCGGCGGCACGTTGAGCCCGATCCGCTCGCGCGCCTCACCGATCGCGTCCATGCACTGGAGCAGCCGCTCGGCCGGCAGCGCGGCCGCGAGGGCGGCGACCCGGTCGGCGCTGTCGGCGTTCACGAGGGCGCTGGCGGCGCCGGTGCGCACGAGCAGGGCGTCGCGGTACATCGAGAGCAGGTCGACCAGCGCCCGGTCGACGACGTCGCGGCCGAACCGGGTGGCCCGCGCCTTCTGCTCACGTTCGAGAGTGGCCAGTTGAGCCCGGACCGCAGGCGGCTGGGTGCGCGCCTGGGGGTCGGCGCCGAGGGTCTCGAGCAGACGGGTGCGCTCGGCGGCGTCGCGCACGGCCGACGATGCGCCAGCCTCCTCGTCGGCGAGACCCGCGAGGTCGGCGGCGGCACCGACCGCGTCCCCCACCGAGCGGATCCGCAGCGGCAGCCCGATGATCTCGTGCCGCCGGTTGCGGGCACCCTCGTCGCGCGCGAGCCGGCGGGCCATCCCCACATGGCACTGGGCCGCGCGGGCGGCATACAGCGCCATCGCCTCCGGTATGCCGTCGCGCCGGGTGAGCAGCTCGGCCACCGCGGCGACGGGCGGGGTCCGCAGCCGGACATGCCGGCAGCGGGAGCGGATGGTGACGATGACGTCCTCGAGCGACGGGGCGCACAGGACCCACACCGTGCGCGGGGTCGGCTCCTCGAGGGCCTTGAGCAGGGCGTCGGCGGCCCGCTCGGTGAGCCGGTCGGCGTCTTCGACGACGACGACCCGCCAGGCCCCGACCGAGGGGCGCAACCCGGCCTCCTGGACCAGCGCACGGGTGTCCTCGACCTTGATCGACAGGCCCTCGGTCGCGACGATCCGCACGTCGGCGTGGGTGCCCTCGATCGCCGTCCGGCACTCGCGGCAGGTGCCGCAGCCGTGCTGCGGGCATTGCAGCGCGGCGGCGAAGGCCCGCGCGGCGGTCGATCGCCCGGAACCGGGCGGTCCGGTGACGAGCCACGCGTGGGTCATCGCGGCGGGGTCAGTGGCCGCCCGGCTCAGCGTCGCGACGGTCTGCGACTGGCCGACGACGTCGTCCCAGACGCTCACAGCGCCAGTCCTGCCGTGCGCAGCCAGGCCCGCACCTGCTCGTGCAGCTGGGCGGGATCGGCGGTGCCGTCGAGCACGAGATAGCGCTCGGGGGCAGCGGTGGCCAGGTCGAGGAAGTGGCGTCGGACCCGGTCGTGGAAGTCGTCGGACTCGCGCTCGATGCGGTCCTCGCCCGCCTGCCCGGTGGCGCCGCGCCGGGCCCGGCCGACCTCGGCCGGCACGTCGAGCACGATGGTGAGGTCGGGGAAGAGCCCGCCGACCGCCCAGTCGAGCAGCCGGCGGATCTCCTCGGGACCCAGCTCGCGGCCGGCCCCCTGGTAGGCGATCGAGCTGTCCGTGTAGCGGTCGGTGAGCACGTCCTGCCCGGACTCGAGGGCCGGGCGGATGAGTTCGTCGACGTGGTGGGCCTTGTCGGCGGCATAGAGCAGGGCCTCGGCGCGCGGGCTCACGTGTCCACCGTGCATGACCAACTGGCGGATCTCCGCCCCGAGCGGTGTGCCGCCCGGTTGGCGGGTGACCACGACCGAGCGGCCGGCCGCCTCGAGGGCAGCGGTGAGCAACCGCACCTGGGTCGACTTGCCCGCTCCGTCGCCGCCTTCGAAGGCGACGAAGAGCCCACGCGGGGGCCGCTGCGACGCCCGTTCGGTGGGTGGCTGGCTCACGTCCGCAGCCTAGGCCAGCCCCGTGACAGTCGCGTATGCCGGTCCGCTCACCTCACGCCGCCCCGACCGCGCGCGCCCCCCAGCGCCGGACCGGGGCTCAGCAGTCGTGACGGTCGGCGTTGGCGTGGATCGCGTCGCGAACGTATGCCGCCAGCCCCGGGGCCATGTCCTCGTAGGTCTTGGTGAAACGTGGGTCGGCGATATACATGTCGGCCAGCCCACGCTGCATGGCATAAGAGCAGTCATAGAAGCGCTCGATCGAGCGGCGGTGGGCCTCGGCAGCGGCCGTGGCGGCCTCACTCGTCGGCGGCTCGCCGGCCTGCAAGGCCGCGACGAAGGCCTGGCCGACGGCGAGCTGCTCGGCCTTCACCGCGGCCCAGTCGGCCTTGGTATAGCGGCTCGTGCGCGCCTGCGACTGCTTCCAGGCCTCGCTCTCGCCCCAGCGGGCCTGCGCCTCGGCGGCATACTCCTCGCCGTAGCCGTCGCCGAACATCTCCTTGAGTTCCTCGGTGGTGGCGGGTCGGTCGGTCATGTGTCTCTCCAATGCGGCGTCGATGGCCCCGACGAGCTCGTGCAGCTCGTCGAGCCGGGTGAGGACGGCGGCCCGCTGGCGGTGCAACTGCTCGCTCGGGTCGGTGCCCTCGTCGAGCACCGCCGCGATCTGCTCGAGCGGGAGCTCCAGCCGGCGCCAGACGACGATCCGGCCGAGCCGCTCGACGTCGGCGGCCGTGTAGAGCCGGTAGCCCGCCCGCGAGCGCTCGCTCGGGACGAGTAGGCCGATCTCGTCGTAGTGGTGCAGCGTGCGGACCGTCACCCCGAAGGTGTCGGCCACCTGCCCCACCGTCCACGTGCCGGTGTCGGTCATCGTCGTCATGCCTCTACGCTCGCGCCTCACCTCGCGTGAGGGTCAAGTCCGTGTGTGCAGGGTATGCCGTCGGCCCCGTGGTGCGCCGCACTCAGCCCACGCCGTTGTCACGGGCCCACAGCGCCGCGCTGGTGCGGTCGCTGACCCCGAGATGTCGGAAGACATTGCCCAGGTGGGCCTTGACGGTGCGCTCGGAGATGCCCAGCTGCCGGGCGATCTGCTTGTTGGCCATGCCCTGCGCGACGAGCACGAGCACCTCGCGCTCACGGGCGCTCAGCGCAGCCGCCGGGTCGACCGGTTTGGCCGAAGGCAGCAACGCCCGGGCGACCCGTGGGTCCAGCGGCGCGTGCCCGGCGGCCGCGGAGCGAATCGCCTCGAGCACGTCCCGCGGATCACTGTCCTTGAGCAGATAGCCGACCGCCCCGGCACCGAGCGCAGCGTTGACGCGGTCGTGCTCGACGAAGGAGGTGAGCACGACCACCGGGACGGGCAACCCGGCCTCGCGCAGCAGCCCGATGCCCTCGATCCCGTCGACGCCGGGCATCGACAGGTCCATGAGCACCAGGTCCGGGTCGGCCGCCAGGACGATGTCGACGGCCTCGCGCCCGTCGGCCGCCTCGCCGACGACCGAGAGATCGACGGTGGCGTCGATGATTCCCCGCAGCCCGGCGCGCACCAGACGGTGGTCGTCGACGAGCACCACCCTGATCGGCGTGGCGTTCACGGCATACCTCCTGGGGTTGGGGCGAGCACGAGCCGCCACGTGGTGCCGCGACCGGGAGCGGAGGCGACCTGCAGGACCGCGCCGGCGGCCTCGGCGAGCTCGGTCATCACGCGCAGGCCGAAGTGGCCGGCACGCGCGCGGCCGTCGACCGCGAATCCCACCCCGTCGTCTTCGACGACGATCTCGGTATGCCGTCCGCTCGCCGCCGCGGGCGCTGGCCGGCCGGGCACGGGCTGGGCTGGGGGCGCTAAGGCGTCGGCGAAGCGGACCGTCACGGCGACCCGGGACGCGCCGGCGTGCTTGACGACATTGCGCAGGCATTCGCGCACGATGCGATAGACCAACCGGGTCTGCTCCTCGTCCAGCGTGGCCACCGCAGCGGCGTCGGCGTGCAGGTCCACGCTCGTCCCCCGGGAGCGCAGCGGCCGGGCCAGGTCGTCGAGCGCGGCTCCCAATCCAGCTTCGGAGAGGCGGGCCGGATAGAGGTCGACGAGCAGCGACCGCAGCCCGGCGATGGTGGCGCGCACGGTGGCCGCCGCCTCGTGCAACTCGGCGGCGAGTCGTTGATCTCCGGATGCTCTGGTCAGCTCGGCGGCACCGGAAACGGCCAGCGAGCTGGCCACCAGCTCCTGGACCGGGCCGTCGTGGAGGGTGGCGGCGATGCGACCGCGCTCCGCATCGGAGGCGTCGACCGCTCGGCGCAAGAGCGCCTCCCGCTGAGCGTGGGCGTCGCCGAGCCGGTCGAGCACGCGCCACAACACCGTGGTCATCAACACCACGAGCAGCATGAGGCTGCTGGCCAACAAGCCGGCCAGGCCACGCCAGAGATCGCTCGATCGCTCCGCCACGGGGGCGTAGTCGCCGTAGACCTCGAAGAGCAGCGTCTCGCCGGCAGGGGTCCACACCGGTCGATAGACCTCCAGCAGCTTGCCGCCGGTGCGCTCGAAGGCGTTCTCGGTGCGCACGAGATCCGACACCTCGGCCTGGGTCACCCGCTGGTCGACCGCCTCGAGTTGATCGGCGTCGAGCGGGAAGACCTGCCCGATGAGGCGGGACTCGTCGGCATACACGACAGTGCCGTCGATGCGCCACAACTTCACCCGCACGATGCCGTTGGTCAGCACGCTCGCCCGCACCACCTTGTCGAAGGCCGCGAGCGCCACGGGGTCGCCCTCAAGCAGGTCGTCGGAGAGGGCCGGCTGGACCACGGCCAGGGCAAGCAGATTGGCGGTATGGGCGGCGTCGTTGACGGCCTCGCGCTCGGCGAGCCGGTTGGCCGCGACGGACGCGCCGAGCAGCACGAGCCCGAAGACCACCACCGCGGCGACCACGAGCTGCGCCAGGATGCGCCGCGGGCTCGGCAACTCGCGAGTGGGGCTGCACGGGCCGCCCGCGGCAAGGGTGGTCCAGGAGAGCCCGTCAGGCGGCGCGGCGGGTGCCGCGGCGCCTGACGGGTCCGGCGGATGGGGGTTCAGCGGGTCACCTCGTGGTTCGTGTCGCGTGTGGTGGAAGCCGATGGGTCACTGGTGGCCGGGGCCGTCGTCGCCCCCGCCACGGCCGGATCCGCCCGATCCGCCCGAGCCGGAGCGGCCCGAGTCATCCGAGCCGGAGCGATCCGAGTCATCCGAGCCGGAGCCCGACCCGCTGGAACCCGAGCCCGACGAACCCGAGCCCGATCCGCTGGAACCCGAAGACGACGAGGACGACGACGAGGAAGCGGACGGCGAAGACGACGAGGACGAAGATGTCGAGGCGGACGGCGCGGACGACGAAGACGACGAAGACGACGCGGACGACGAAGAGGAGGCGCCGCCCCTGTCATCGCCAGGCTCCGCGCGGTTGCCTCTGCCGTCGACGCGGGCCGTGGTGGGGTCGTCGGAGGACTGGCGTGCCAGCTGCACCGACGCGGGAACGGACTGGGCGAACGTGTCATTGCCGAGCAGGCCGAGCGTGGCTGGGGCGACCGCGACGGCCGCGGCGAGGGTGAGCGCGATGCGCTTCATGGTCGGTCCTTCCTTCGGGTGGATTGTGCCGGGCAGGTGCTGCCGGTGTCACTCCACCAAGGTGCGGCACCAACGTGGGCACCCACCATCGGGCATTGGTCGTAGTACCCCCCGACCCCCTCGACCCACCCCTCGACCCACCCCTCGATCCACCCCCCTCTACGAATAAGCGCTTGCCCGTTGCCGATTGGGCGCCGGATCGGCGTTTTCGCGCACAATTGCGCCGCGAGTGTTGCCATGTCGACATGGAGTGGTGGGCGGAATGCTGGCGATCAGGGGCGCGCGTCGAGCTGCCCGACCAGCCGTGCCGGCGCGGTCAACCGATAGGACGCGTCGACGAGCTCGCCGATCTCGGCCCAGTCCGGCGGTGCAGCGGTGAGGTCGAGGGCGAGCCAACCATAGGCCCCGACGTAGCCCGGGACCGAGAACCGGGGATCGGCCAGCAGCGCCTCACGCTCGGCAGGCTCGGGCAGCACCACGACCGAGCGTCCCAACGCGTGGGAGAAATGGTCGCCCTTGACGACCGCGCCGTACATGGCGAACACCTTGGTCGTGAAGAAGTTGGGTCGGCCGTGGGAGATCTTCTCCTGGGCCTGCGGGAGACTCAGCGCAATCATCCTCAGCCGCGCGAGGAACGGGTCGTCGTCGCGGTACCGAGGCGGATGCGGCATACGCCACCCTAACCAGCCCCCTTCGGCGAGGATGCGCGTGCACGCCGAAAGGGTGCGAAGGGGGTGGGGGTCAGGAGGACTTGGCGGCGGTCTTGCGGGCCGTGGTCTTGGCGGCGGTCTTGCGCGCCGTCGCCTTGCGCGCCGTCGACTTGCGGGTGACCGGGCCGCGGGCGCGCTTCTCGGCGAGCAGCTCGAAGCCACGCTCCGGGCTGATCGTCGCCGGGTCGTCGGCCTTGCGGAGCGTCGCGTTGGTCTCGCCGTCGGTGACGTAGGGACCGAAGCGCCCGTCCTTGACGACGACCGGCCGACCCGAGACGGGGTCGTCCCCGAGTTCCTTGAGCGGCGGCGCGGCAGCGGCCCGACCCCCGCGGGTCTTGGGCTGCGCGTAGATCGCGAGCGCCTCGTCGAGGGTGATGTCGAACAGCTGCGCCTCGGTGAGCAGCGAGCGGCTGTCGGTGCCGCGCTTGAGGTAGGGCCCGTAGCGGCCGTTCTGCGCGGTGATCTCGACCCCGTCGGCGTCCAGGCCGACGGCCCGGGGCAGCGAGAGCAATCGCAGGGCCGTCTCGAGGTCGATCGTGGCCAGGTCCATGTCCTTGAACAACGAGGCGGTGCGCGGCTTGGCCCCCTTCGCGGCCTTCGCGCTCCTCTTCGCCTGCTTCGTGCCGGCCTCGACCTCGAGCGGGTCGGGCAGCACCTCGGTGACGTAGGGGCCGTAGCGACCCGCCCGGGCGAGGATCTCGTGGCCGTTCGTCGGGTCGATGCCGAGCACCCGGCCGTCGTCGCCGGCCACCTCGAGCAGTTCCCGCGCCTTGGCCGGGGTCATCTCGTCGGGAGCCAGGTCGTCGGTGATCGTCGCCCGGCGCGGCTCCTGACCCGAGTCCGGCGCGACTACCTCCTCGACATAGGGGCCGTAGCGCCCCACCCGCACGACCATCCCGTCACCGAGCTGGATGGTCGAGATCTCTCGCGCGTCGATCTCCCCGAGGTCGTCGACGAGCTCCTTGAGTCCCTGTCCCGAGCGGGCCTCGTCGCCGAAGTAGAAGCGCCGCAGCCATGCTGCCCGGTGCTCGTCGCCGCCGGCGATCCGGTCGAGGTCCTCCTCCATGCTCGCCGTGAAGTCGTAGTCGACGAGCTCGGTGAAGTGCTCCTCGAGCAGCCTCGTCACGGCGAAGGCGAGCCAGGTCGGGATGAGCGCCGATCCCCTCGTGCGCACGTAGCCGCGGTCCTGGATCGTGCCGACCGTCGCGGCATACGTGCTCGGGCGGCCGATTCCCTTCTCCTCCATCGCCTTCACGAGCGTCGCCTCGGTGAACCGTGGCGGTGGCGTCGTCTCGTGGCCGTCCGCCTCGGCGGACAGCACGTCGATCTCGACGCCCTCGGCGAGGCGCGGCAGGCGCCGCTCCTGCTCGTCCTCACGCGCCTTGGCGATCCGCTCCTCGTCGACGCCCTCCTCGTATGCCGCGAGGAAGCCCCGGAAGGTGATGACGGTGCCGCTCGCCGACAGCTCGACCGAATCGGCCTGCGGCAGAGCAAGACTGGCGCCCAGCTTCACGGTGGCGGTCGAGCCGCGCGCGTCGGCCATCTGGGAGGCGACCGTGCGCTTCCAGATGAGCTCGTAGAGCGCGAAGTCCTCGCCGCGCAGTTCACCGGCGACCTGCGCCGGGGTGCGGAACCGGTCGCCCGCGGGACGGATCGCCTCGTGGGCCTCCTGGGCGTTCTTGGCCTTCGACGTGTAGACCCGCGGCGCGCTCGGCACGTAGTCGGCCCCGTAGAGGTCGCGGGCCTGCGAACGGGCGGCCGAGACGGCCGCCGAGCTGAGCGTCACCGAGTCGGTGCGCATATAGGTGATGTAGCCGTTCTCGTAGAGCCGCTGAGCGACCCGCATCGCGTGCTTGCTCGACATCCGCAGCTTGCGCGAGGCCTCCTGCTGGAGGGTCGACGTGGTGAACGGAGCAGCGGGCCGGCGGGTGTAGGGCTTCTCGGCGACGTCGGTGACCGTCACCTGGGCGGCCGGGAGGGCTGTCGCGATCGCGCTCGCCCGCCCCTCGTCGAGCTGCACCGCGCGGCCGGTGAGCCGGCCGTCGTCACCGAAGTCGCGGCCGGTCGCCACCCGGGCTCCGTCGACGCCCGTGAGCCGCGCGGTGAACGGCTCGCGGGTCGCGTGCGGGGTCACCTCCGCGACGACGTCCCAGTATGCCGCCGCGACGAACGCCATCCGCTCGCGCTCACGCTCGACGACCATCCGGGTCGCGACCGACTGCACCCGACCGGCCGACAGGCCCTGGCGGACCTTGCGCCACAGCACCGGGGACACCTCGTAGCCGTAGAGCCGGTCGAGGATGCGGCGGGTCTCCTGGGCGTCGACGAGCCGGGTGTCCAGCTCGCGGGTGTCGACGACGGCCCGCTGGATGGCCTCGCGAGTGATCTCGTTGAAGACCATCCGCTTGACCGGGATGCGTGGCTTGAGCGTCTCGAGCAGGTGCCAGGCGATGGCCTCGCCCTCGCGGTCCTCGTCGGTGGCGAGGTAGAGCTCGGAGGCGTCCTTGACCAGCCGCTTGAGCTCGGCGACCTTCTTCTTCTTGTCCGCGTCGACGACGTAGTAGGGCTCGAAATCGTGGTCGACGTCGACGGCGAACTTGCCGAACGGGCCCTTCTTCATGTCCGCGGGCAGGTCACGCGGGTTGGGCAGGTCGCGGATATGGCCGACCGAGGCCTCGACGTCGAACTCGGCCCCGAGGTAGCCGGCGATGGTCTTCACCTTGGTCGGCGACTCGACGATGACGAGCTTTCGCCCCTGACCTGCTGCCACGGCATACCCCTTGCTGTCCTCGGCACCCGTGCAGCGGATTCGTCGCTGCGTGGACGTGGTGCCCGCGCCACCGTAGCCCACTCGGCCCCCCGCCCGCTCAGGGACCCCTCGGTGAGCCACTGGGAGCGGGGAGTCCGGGCACGTGCGGCGGTCGGCGGGCGGCATACTCGGGGCCGTGAGCCTGCCGTCGACCGTCGCCGCCCTGATCGACCGCGGCGTGCGGATGCCGCTGCCCGAGACCGTGCACATCGCCGACGACGTCGATCCGGCCCGGATCAGCGGCGACGGGGTGACCATCCACCCCGGGTGCCGGGTCTCGGGGGCCGAGACGGTCGTCTCGTCCGGCGTGACCCTCGGTGCCGAGGGTCCGGTGACGATTCGCGACGTGCGCCTCGGCCCCGGCGCCTCGATCGCCGCAGGGTATGCCGCGAAAGCCGTCCTGCTCGAGGGCGCTTCGCTCGGCTCGGGGGCGCACGTCCGTGAGGGGACGTTGCTGGAGGAGCAGGCGAGCACGGCGCACACGGTCGGGCTCAAGCAGACCATCCTGCTGCCCTACGTCACGCTCGGCAGCCTGATCAACTTCTGCGACTGCCTCATGTCCGGCGGGACCTCCCGCCGCGACCACTCCGAGGTGGGGTCGAGCTACATCCACTTCAACTTCACCCCGGACGGGGACAAGACCACCCCGTCGCTGTTCGGCGACATCGTTCACGGCGTGCTGCTCGACCGGCCGGCGATCTTCCTCGGCGGCCAGGGCGGGGCCGTGGGTCCGGTCGCGGTCGGCTTCGGGTCGGTGGTCGCGGCCGGGTCGATCGTCCGCTCGGACGTGCCCCCCGGCAAGCTCGTCGTCGTCGCCCCGCCGCCGGCGCTCACCCTGGCTCGCGAGCCCGCCGACTACCGTGCGGTCAACCGGCTGCTCGCCCGCAACCTGCGCTACCTCGGCGAGCTGGCTGCCCTGCAGGCCTGGCACCGGTGGGCCCGGGCGCCGTTCTTTGCCGCCCAGCCGCTCGGGCCGGCCGTCGGCGCCGGAGCGCTGGCGATGCTCGACCTGGCCCGCGCGGAGCGGATCTCCCGGCTGCGGGCGATGCTGGCCAAGGCACCTGGGGACAACGCCCACGCCGCCACCGCGCGCGAGCACCTCGACGAGGTATGCCGGGTGGTCGCCTCCGCCGTCGGCGCTCCCCCGGCCGGGGTGCTCGACCCGCTCGTGGCGAAGGCGGAGGACACGGCTTACCTCGAGGCCGTGCACTCGCTGGACGCGGCGGCGCGGGCCGGTGTCGTCGAGTGGCTGGGCGGCTCGCTCGACGCCGCCTGGGCACAGGTCGGCCAGCTGCTCCCGGCGGTGGCCCGCCTGCCCCGGGCCGCGCTGGTCTGACCGCTCGGGGACCTGAACCGGCGACCCCAATCCAGGCGAGATGACCGAAGTCAGGACATCTGCCTGACTTCTGGGCGCCAGGATTTCAAATCCTCACGCTGTCGCACTAGTACTGGGTCTTCGCCGTATGAATTAATGAGGATGTCTACACAATTCAGCGCAAACACGATGTCGTCAGAGGACAAACGACCGGTTTGACGCGCCAGCGCAAAGGCGGCCGAAAGCACAATGGAGGCGACGTCGACCGAGGGCTCCTCGCCGGGACTAGCCTCCGTCCTCTCCAACTCCGAGAACCCAAAAGCATCGAGAACCTCTCTTATGGTGGCAGGTTCTTGACCGTGCGTAAGAAGATCGCCCCACCCGTGGAGAATCTCCCAGCCCATATCGTTACCGAACGGCGCAAACTCCAATGACTCACTGACATATAGGTCGTCCGTGAAATGAGCAGCGAAGTCTGGATTCATGCTGCCTGGATCCGAGAAATCGATAATCGTCGTTCGGGTTGGTGAACCTGGGGGCCCTCCTGCCTCTTCTACGAGTTCTCGAATAGTCTCGTCGGGAGTTGTCGTGAACTCCCAAAGTCTTTGCCCAGGAGCAACCGACTTCCGGAGCCTGATTCCTCCCTCACCAAGTTCGATCAAGCCCATGTTAGAAAGACGGCGCAGATTCTCCGCACTCGTGACCTCCAATGCATGAGATAGCGGGACATCCAACGAACCCCCCGCCTCGCACGCCAACGAGACAAGATCAAGATAGCCAACTACCGCGCCCTGACTTGGGCCCTGAAGGAGAGGAACCACTAAAGGGGAGAGTGCGACCGCCATTTGATCTTCCTGCCATCGAGCATCTTCAGGCTCCATCACATTCATGGCCCTCCCAACAATCCAAGGCCTGCCCTCGACTCGAGCTGCCATCGGACGAACGACCTGCTCGTAACCAGCCCCCTTCGCTCAGCGATCTGTGAGCTCGCCTCGGGGTGTCATCATTCATTTGCAACTCCTCCATTGTCCAGGCGGGCACCACCCGTCGTTATGTATGGCATAGTTTACAATATAGGCTCTTTCGACGACCCTGGCGGCGTGGAGTGATGGGACAATTTGAAGAACACCTCCTTGCGCGCAGCCTTGGAAGCCCATTGCCTTACATTCACGAACACCTTGAGCTTGACGGCTCGCGCCCGACAACTGTCTGCTTATTCCATACTTGAATATCTGACGCTTTCCAAATTCCCGATAGACGACCTGGTAGACCGCATAGCTCTGCGGCGGGCGGCCCCGTCCGCCGGCCTGCGGGATTGTGCGTTGTGCGACAACACTCGAGGACAGCCGCTCGCCAGCCCGAAAGAGCGCCAAAGCGGCCGAAATGCCCAGCGCCACACCCAGAGCCGCCCTCGCTCCGCCCCCCGAGTTTAGACCTCCGGCGTTGGCGCGAACACCGAGCGCAACGCCCGTGGCCCAGACTGAGTCAACATATCCACCGCCTTCGGAGCTGGAGTTCAGGCCGCTGAGATCACTCCCGTTGATGGGGTCTTGGGGGTATGTGTAGGTGGTGGTGTTGCCGCCTTCGACGGGGTCGGTGGCGGTGAAGATGCCGAGTGCGGGTAGGTAGGTGCGGGCGCCCATCAACATCTGGTTGAGTCCGCCGGTGTGTTCGTAGCCGCGTTGCGCGCTCCCGTGCCACGCATCCGTGGTCGTGGTGCCGGTCCGGGTGGCCGGAGTGGCGCCCGTGTCGACCACACCCGACGCCCCGTTGAGGGGTTGCCCGTACGGGTCATACACGAACCCAGCCGTCACCGTGGTCCCAGTGATGGTCGCGGTCACGTCCCCGT
>WBZT01000398.1_pt1 | contig 35813 bp, 28 predicted proteins | sample 5204241 | NCBI WGS metagenome assembly WBZT01 (sample SAMN12344358, study PRJNA552823) | activated sludge metagenome | biome: Activated sludge suspended growth; feature: Nitrification reactor; material: Wastewater; isolation source: activated sludge from nitrification reactor of wastewater... | reverse complement strand
TTTGCCTTCAGCTTCCTTCAGATTTCCAGTCGCCCGGAACACCCTTGCCGTTCGGCTAACTCTTCCCCTTGTCGGGCGAGTAGAGGACTTTCACCTCCAAGTGAGTGCGCCCTGCCGGGCGCACCAACAGAGCGCCGGCCACAGGCCGACGTTCCATTACCCTGCGAGTGGGCCCTAGCGCCCTGAGAGCATCAAACCTGTCATGAGCTTATTGAGTCGGCCCACGAAGGCGGCGGGGTCATCGAGTTGGCCACCCTCGGCCAGTTGGGCCTGGTCGAAGAGAATCATGGCCAGATCGCCGAAGCGCCCTGCATCGCCCTCTGACTCCAGACGCTTCACCAGCAGGTGATCCAGATTCACTTCAAGGGTCGGCTTGGACGCGGGGGCATTCTGGCCCACGGACTTGAGAACCCGCGCCAGGTTGGCGCTCATATCGTACTCACCCACCACGATGCAGGCGGGGGAATCGACCAGTCGAGTGCTCGCGCGCACGGCGTCAACCCGGTCACCAAGGGCGTCCTTAAGACGCTTGAGGAGGTCGCCGTGCTCTTCCGCCGCCTTCTCGCGCTGTTCCTTCTCCTCCTTGTCGGCCAAGTCGCCCAAATCCAGGTCCCCTTTGGTGACGGACTGCAGGTGCTTGCCCTTGTACTCGGTCAGCGAGGACACCAGCCACTCGTCCACCCGATCGGAGAGTAACAACACCTCGACCCCCTTCTTGCGGAAGACCTCCAGGTGGGGGCTATGGCGGGCGGCGGCGGGGGTGTCAGCGGTGATGAAGTAGATCTTGTCCTGTCCCTCCTTCATACGCTCGATGTAGGCATCCAGTGATTCGCTCTGGTCTTCTCCCTCCTGGTGGGTGGTTGCGAAGCGCAGGAGACTGGCGATGCGTTCGCGGTTGGAGAAGTCCTCGCCCGGGCCCTCCTTGAGGACCTTGCCGAACTCCTTCCAAAACTCCTGGTACTTCTCCGTCTCGTCCTTGGCCATGGTCTCCAGCAGGCTCAGCACCCTTTTGATATTGGCACCGCGAATGGTGTCGATCTTGCGGTTGTGCTGCAGGATCTCGCGGGAGACATTCAGGGGCAGGTCGTCGGAGTCCACCACGCCCTTGACGAAGCGCAAGTAGTGGGGCATGAGCTTCTCCGCCTCGTCCATGATGAAGACGCGGCGAACATAAAGCTTAACCCCGTGTTTCTGATCGCGGTCCCACAGGTCCCAGGGGGCGCGCTTGGGCACGAACAGCAGGGCGCTGTATTCGTTGGTGCCCTCGACCCGGTTGTGGACCCAGGCCAGGGGTTCTTCGAAATCGTGGGAGATGTGCTTATAAAAGTCCTTGTACTCCTCATCGCTGACGTCGGCCTTGTTGCGCATCCAGAGGGCTGTGCCCTGGTTAACCCGCTCCCACTCGGGGGCCTTTTTCGTGTCCTGGTCTTTTTCGGCTTCGTCCTCTGCCTCGCCGCCGTAGGACTCCTTTTTCATCTCCACCGGTAGGGCAATGTGGTCAGAAAACTTGGAGATAATGCTGCGCAGCCGCCAGGGTTCGAGGAATTCCTTTTCGTCTTCCTTGAGGTGCAAGGTCACCTGGGTGCCGCGCTCAGGCACCTCCAGGGTCTCGATGTCGTACTCGCCGCGGCCATCGGAGGACCAACGCACGCCATGTTCGGGCGCGAGGCCGGCGCGGCGAGTGATCAGGCTGACCTTGTCGGCGACGATGTAGGCAGAGTAGAAGCCAACGCCAAATTGGCCGATGAGGGCGCTATCCTTGGTCTGGTCGCCCGTCATAGCCTCCAAAAAACGGCGGGTGCCGGAACTGGCAATGCTGCCAATGGTATCCATGACCTCCTGGCGACTCATGCCGATACCGTTATCGCTCACAGTCAGGGTCCCTGCCTCCTTGTCAACCTCGATCCGGATGCGCAGGTCCGGGTCCTCCGCCAGCAGTCCGTCGTCCGTCAGGGCCTCGAATCGCAGCTTCTCGCCCGCGTCCGAGGCGTTGGAAACGAGCTCGCGCAGGAAGATTTCCTTGTTGGAATAAAGAGAACGGATGACCAGGTCGAGTATCTGGCTCACCTCGGCCTTGAATTCCAGGGTTTCCTTATGGGCCTCTACAGTCATGGGGATCTTTACCTTCTGTTAGGGTCAAGGGTGATGTCAGGTCGGGCGCCAGGGCGCTACAATGGTTGCCCTTATGGGGCGCACTGACCAAAGCTGTCAGGGCGCCGGAATAAGGTCGATTCAAACAACTTCAAGGGGTTTTCACCGATGGAGCCGAAAGTCGTCGCCACCCAGCCCTTCCCGGGACAGCGTCCGGGCACCTCCGGGCTGCGCAAGAAGGTCAGGGTCTTCCAACAGCCTGGTTACCTGGAAAACTTCGTCCAGGCCATTTTCGATACCCAGAAGGAGCTAACCGGTGGCGCCTTGGTCCTTGGTGGCGACGGCCGCTTTTACAATCGTACCGCCATTCAGATCATTTTGCGCATGGCAGCCGCTAACGGTGTGGCCAAGGTCCTGGTGGGGCGCGGTGGTATCCTTTCGACGCCGGCCGCCTCCCACCTCATCCGCAAGTACGGCTCCCAAGGCGGCATAGTCCTATCCGCCAGTCATAATCCGGGCGGTCCGGACGAGGACTTTGGCATCAAGTTCAACGCCGCCAACGGTGGGCCGGCCAGCGAGACGATCACTGAGGCCATCTACAGGCGCACCCAAAACCTCAACCGTTACCGCATCCTGGATGCGGCCGATCTCGATTTAGATACCCTGGGCGTGGGACAGGTTGGCAAAATGCGGGTAGAAATCATGGACCCGGTGGCCGATTACGCCGACCTCATGGCCAGCCTCTTCGACTTTGAGGCCATTCGCCGCCTCTTCGCCAGCGGCCATTTTCGCATGAAGCTGGATGCCATGCACGCCGTCACCGGCCCCTATGCGATTGAAATCCTTGAGAACCGCCTCGGTGCCCCCGGGGGCACGGTGATGAACGGCATACCCTTGGAAGACTTTGGCGGCGGTCACCCGGACCCCAATCTGGCGCACGCTCAGGAGTTGGTGGCCCTGTGCCAAGGGCCAGAGGGGCTGGACTTCGGCGCGGCCTCCGATGGCGATGGCGATCGCAACATGATCCTGGGCCGCGACTTCTTCGTCACCCCCAGCGATAGCCTGGCGGTGCTGGCCGCCAATGCCCACCTCGTGCCAGGCTACGCGGACGGCATCGTGGGCGTGGCCCGCTCTATGCCCACCAGCCAGGCGGCCGACCGGGTCGCGAAACGACTCGGCATTGCCTGCTATGAAACCCCCACCGGTTGGAAGTTTTTCGGCAATCTCCTCGATGCCGGCCGCATCACCCTCTGCGGCGAGGAGAGCTTTGGCAGCGGCTCGGACCATGTCCGCGAAAAGGATGGGCTTTGGGCCATCCTGTTCTGGCTCAACCTGCTGGCGGACCGCCAGGAGGCCGTCGCCGATATCGTCCAAAATCACTGGCGACGTTACGGTCGCAACTTTTACACCCGTCATGACTACGAGGGCGTGGATGCCCCGGCCGCCGAGGCCCTGATGGACCGTTTGCGCACCCTCCTCCCGACCCTGCCCGGCAAGTGGCTCGGTGACTTCAAGGTGGCTTACGCCGACGACTTCGCCTATACGGACCCGGTAGACGCCAGCCGCTCGGAGAGCCAAGGCATCCGCATCGGCCTGGAGGGCGACTCACGGCTCATCTTCCGTCTCTCGGGTACCGGCACCCAGGGCGCCACCCTGCGCCTCTATCTGGAATCCTACGAGCCCGATCCGACCCGCCACGGCCAGGAGACGCAGGAGGCCCTAGCGCCTCTGATCATCATCGCCAATGAACTCGCGCAAATCCAGACCCGGACCGGGCGCGCGGCACCGGATGTCATCACCTGACGACCGGGTGATGGCCGGGGCCGAGGGCTCAGAAGAGTGGGTTAGCCCTCAGCCCTGCCGTTTAATTGAGCAACCAACCCAATGCCGCTGACCTGGATCAAAAAATTGCCCCGTCCCTTCTTGCCCAGTCCTGGATGGGGGGCTATCCTCCTTTCCTATCCATGAGTGGCACTAGTCTCGGACAAGTGCCCAGGTTGAATTGGCACCCCCTATAACAGCTACCCTTTCCCCCCCCCAACCGTCCCAACAGGAGGCCGCCTCGACCATGAGCCTAAACCCCAGCCGTCGCGAATTCCTTCGAACCCTGGCCCTGGGATCCGCAGGCCTTTTACTGGCGCCGCCTCTGACCCTGGCGCCCCTCACCCAGGCCCAGGCGGCCTATGGCAGCCTGCAAGCCCGCGTCGTCAACCACATCGCCAGTCTGCGCGCCCAGGGGCTGATTGGCGCCGGGGACAAGGTCTCCTGGTCCGTCTATGACTTCACCAGCCGCCAGAAGCTGGTCGCCATCAACGAGGACGTGCCTCGCCAGGCAGCGAGCATGATCAAGCCCTTTGTATGCCAGGCCTGGTTCTATCAGGCCAACCAGTCGTCCAGGATCAGCTACACCCCGGAGATCCGCAAAACCATGGAGCGCATGATTCGCTCCAGCTGTAACAAATCCACTAACCACCTCATGACCCTGGTGAGTCAGAACGCTGGCAACCGGGGGCCGGCAGACGTTGAGCGAGTACTCAAGCAAAATGGCCCCGACATCTTCCAGGACATCCGTATCGTGGAGCAGATCCCGGCGGGGGGGCGTACTTACCGCAACCTGGCCTCCGCGGGCGACTATCACCGCTTCCTGGCCGCTTTCTGGCAGAGCCAGTTACCCTATGCCAGCGAGATGCGCGCCCTCCTCTCTCTGCCTAATCGCGATCGCATCGTCGATGGCGTGGATGCGATGCCCGACAATGTCCGCGTTTACGACAAAACGGGTTCCACCTCCATGCTCTGTGGCGACATGGGCATCGTGGTGGCGCCGGGGGAAAACGGCGGCAGTTACCCCTACACCTTCGTCGCCATCATCGAAAGCCCCTTCCCCGTCAAAAAGTATTTCGGCTGGATGAAGCAACGCGGCAATGCTATCCGTTCCGTATCCAATCTGGTATACCAAGAAATGAAGGATCGCTATCAGTTGGCCTGAACCAGCCCGCTGAGTTTTCCAAGTCAAGTGGGATCAAGACTCCCAGCCCCCCGGGTCGCGGATCAGTTCCAGGGGGTCGGTCAGGGCCGCCGGTCGCTCCGCGAAGCCCTGCCGCAGAAGGCGGGTCCAGATCACGAATTGAATGATGGCCCACAGCATGGCGCTGCCGGTGCGGATGTCCCGGCAGCGGGCGATTAACTCCCGCACCCCATCCGGCCTAAACCAGGGCCGCAGCGCTGGATGCTCCGGCAGCAAGCTGTTCAATTGGCTGAGCAAGGCCGTATCAAGCCAATCCCCCAGGGGCACGGAAAAGCCGCTCTTGCGGGCGAAGAGATAATCCTCGGGTAGGTCACGCAAGGCCCAGCGTTTGAGAAAGTGCTTGCCGACCCGCCCCGAGACCTTCAGCTTGTCGGGCAGACTCAAGCCAAATTCCACCAGACGATGATCGAGGAAGGGCACCCTCCCCTCCAGACCCCATGCCATCATCATGCGATCCGCCTTGACCAGCAGGTTGTCCGGCAAAGCCTGGGTAAGATCCATGTACTGCATACGCTGCAGGTCGCTCCAGGCCACGGGCGTTTGCTGCCAGCCCTCCGTCACCAACTGCCTGACCAGCGGCAACTGCGCCAGCATGGCCGGAGTAAACAATTTCCGCGGCCATTCACCCCGAAAGGTGCCTCGGGTCCGGAATCCCACGGAGCCGGGCACCAGGAGGTTTTTGAACCATAGCTCCAGCGGCGAGCTGTGATAGCGGCCATATCCCGCGAAGACCTCATCACCGCCCTCGCCGGAAAAAACCACCTTTAACTCATTGCCGGCGGCTTGCGCGAGCAGGGCGGTGGGCATGTTGGCGTTGTCGCGCATCAACTCGTCCGCCGCCCAGATGGTGAGGGGAAAACTCTGGAAGATCTCCCGGGAGGTGGGGCATATTTCCCGATGCTGGCTGCCGAAGCGCCGTGAAATTGCCTGGGCCAGGGGGAGTTCGTCCTTCACGGAGGTCCCCGGGAAGCCGACGGAGAAGGTTCGGATCGGCCGATCGGCATGCTGGCTCAACTGGGCCAACAAGACGGCGGAATCCACGCCCCCGGACAGGAAGAGCCCAAAGGGGACATCCGCACGCATATGTTCAGTGATGACCACCTCCATCAGGGCATCGAAGCGGATCGAGGCCTCCTCGAAACCCAGGTCCAGGCGCTGTACCTGGAGGGGCGACCAGTAGCGGTGGCGGCGCGCGATGGCGCCCTGCTCGATCCAGACGCTTTCACCCGGCAACACCCGCTCCACGCCTTGCAATAGGGTAGTCGCCCCCGCAGCAAACTGGGTCTGAAGATAGCGGGCCAGTCCCAGGACATCGATGCTGGGGGGCTCGTCCAACAGCGGCAACAGGCCCTTGATCTCAGAGGCAAAGGCTACACCACCCTTACCCTCGGCCAGGAACAGGGGTTTGATGCCGAGGCGGTCACGGGCCAGGATCAGGCGGGCATGGACACTATCGAAAAGAGCGAAGGCGAACATGCCCAGGATATGCTCCAGGAAATCCTCACCGTATTCCCGGTAGGCATGCAGGATTACCTCGCAATCGGAATGGGTGAGGAAGCTGTGCCCTCGGGACTCCAGCAGGGCGCGCAGCTCGATGAAGTTATAGATCTCGCCGTTGGCGATCAGGGTGAGAGTGCCGTCGGCAGTCTTCAGGGGTTGATGGCCGCCGGCCAGATCGATGATCGACAATCGGGTGTGACCCATACCGAAATGACCCGAGACAAAGATCCCCTGGTCATCGGGGCCACGATGGGCCAGACGTCCAACCGCGGTCTCCAAGGCCGCGATCTGGACGGGGGCGCTACGATTGAAGAGGCCGACGATGCCGCACATGAGGTAAATCCACTTATAGGGTTCGCAGGTTGAGCGCCCGGGCGTAGGCGCTAGTGGCATTTTCGATTTCATAGGGCCTGGCGGCCTGCTGCAGGAAATCCCTGGCTGGCGGGTCCCGCAAAGTCGCAAGCATGGCGACCGCCAAGCCTTGATGATCGCCCACGGCTACCAGGTGGCCATACTGCCCCTCATGCAGAATCTCCCGGGGCCCGCTCGGACAATCCGTCGCCACGGCGGGGACCCCCACGGCCAAAGCCTCGATCAAGGCAAACCCGAGCCCCTCCAGGGTCGAGGTAAAGGCGAAGAGGCTGGCCTGGGCCAGATAAGCCAGGGGGGCTTCCACGAATCCCGGCAGATCCACAGCCGCGGCAATGCCCAAGTCTCCCGCCAAGGTCAGCAGCTTGTCGCGATCCCTGCCGCGCCCCAGGATCATGAGGCGCGAGGGGTATTGGCGCTGGATCAGGGCGAAGGCGCGCATCAGGGTGGGAAAATCCTTCCGCTCGCACAATTCGCCGAGCCCCATGATGATGGGCGGGCCACCATCCTCGAACCAGGGGTGCTGAGGCGGGTTAAAATCGTCCCCGAATACCGAGGCGGGCACCACGGGGCAAGGCACTACCTCGATCCGGTCGCGAGGGAGACCGGTGAAAGAGGCCATATCCTCAGCCACGCCCCGGGAGGTCACGATGACCGTATTGGCATAGGGATAGAGCTTCCCCGTCGAAAAGCGCGTCTTAACCCCATGGAACCAGCCGCGCCGGGCGCAGTCGATAGACAGGGTCGTGCCCGTACCAACCGCGAGAAAGGTACTGGGACGGGCCAGACCCTGAGCCAGGGCCCGGGCCAGGATGGCCGTATGATTGATGCGGTCCTTGTCGCAATAGAGGCTCCCGGGCCGCTCGCGGCGCAGGTAACGGACCACCGCCGGCAAACTGGAATAGGCGTGGGCAGTCCCCAACTCAATGATGCGCACACCCTCCGGAACCTCCTGAAAGTCAGGCCCATGCCCATGCACCTTGAGCACATCCACCCGATAGCCACGGCGGGCCAGGGCGGGGACGAGATTACGGGCCAGCCGGTCCACGCCGCTGTGGCCAGAGGTAGCAAAAAATATTGCGAGATCAATGCCCATGAATGGCATCCGGTTAAAGTGTTGGGTGGATGATGACGGGGATCAGCGCCTACCTGACGAGCCCCGCGAAGAAGTCAAGATAAGCCCGTGAGGCCGCCTCGCGGCCAAAGGGCCGGGTAATCCGACCCAGCATCTCGGGGTCGGGCCGGCCGTCCAGAGCCACCTGGAGTGCTCTGGCAAGGGCTTGGTCATCGCCTACGGGCACCAATCCGCCAATTTCGCCATCTTGGAGCAGAACGCGAATCCCTTCGGTGCAATCCGTCGCGACCACTGGGGTCCCCAAGGCCATCGCCTCCACCAGAACATTGCCGAGCCCCTCCCGCACCGACGAGAGGGCGAGCGCGCGGCAACGGGCCATGAAGGGGTATGGATTGGCGACGAAACCGGGGAGATCGACCTGATCCGCGATACCCAGTCGCTCTGCCAAGTGCTCCAGGCGCCGGCGTTCCTTGCCCTCGCCGAGGATCAGCAGCCGGACCTCCCGCACTTCACGCAGTCTGGCGAAGGCGCGCAACAGGGTCGGGAAGTCCTTGACCTTGCGTAACCCCCCCACCGCGATCACCACTGGTGGCTGGCCAGAGGCCAGCCAGGGATGATCGCAAGGTGCCGCCGCCAGCGTGGCGATGTTCGGGGGAATAATGGGATTGTTCAAGACACCGATCGGCACACCACGGATGCGGAAATAGTCACGCAAATCCCGGGCCACATGTTCCGTCAGGGCGGTGATGCCATCGAGTTGACCGTAGGTCAGACGGATTTGCTGCGTCTCCCGCAGGGTCTTAATGAAATTCCAGCGATGGGCCGCGAAGCGTCCAGACAGAAGGGTGCCCACGGCGGCGACAATGCGAGTCTCCAGCCCCAAGAGGCGTTTGACCGCCAGACTGGCGATATCGTCGGAGAGTTTGCCGGTCAGCAGGATAGCGGGTTGCTGCTGGGGCAAATAGATCCGCAGCAGATGGGTGGGATCGCCCGCCACGGGTATGATGCGTACATCCTGGGTCAACTCCTTGAGGTAGGCATGGCCCGGATTACCGACCATGAAATGGACCTCGCTACCCAGGGCGGCCAGTCCCGCGGCCAGGCTGGTGAAATTGCGCTCGACCCCCCCGTCCTCGAAGTCGCTCACCAGCAGGGCAATTTTGGCGATCCTCATGGGCCTGCACCTTTCGGGTTCGCCGATTTGGCGGGAGGCGCAAACCGAAAGCTATAGAGGATGCCGCAGAATAGGACCATGAAAAAGCCGAAGTCTAGGTGGATAAGGCGAAAGTCATACAGCGAAAAGACGAGGGTCATGATGCCGCCGAGGAGCAGAAACCGGAACAGCGGTGGATCCGAGACGCCGCGCCGCATCACCCCATAGCTGTGGGCCATGAGGGCGATGAACAGGCCACCGAAGACCAGGCCGAGCACCCCAAAGCGCACCCAGATCTCTATGGGAACGCTGTGCAGATGGACCCACTCCGGGGCATGGGCGCGGTCATAGGCGGACCAGTCCAGCACCCCGGCGGGGACCAGATCCAGGGGACCCCGGGTGCCTGGCCCCCAGCCCAGCAGAGGGCGCTCCCGGATCAGGGTGACGCCAATCCGGTAGAGATTTAGCCGGGTTCCGGAGGATGAGCCATAATCGTAATGACCCCAGGCGTCGGGCTGAGTCAAGGCCGCGACATCACCCGCAATCCGGTCGTTGCTGGTCCAAAGGACGGTAACCGCCAGGGACAAAGTCAGCAAGGCGCCGAGCAGGGACAGGCTTAGTCGGCGCCAGGTCCAGCCCTGCTGGGCCCCGTCAAGGCCGGTACCAAACAGCAGGGAGCCCAGGATCACGAGAGCCAGCGCCAGCACCGCGCCCCGCGTCTGCAGCACCAGCAAGATGACAAGCAGCAGGGCCACACCCGTGGTCCAGAGGCCCCAGCCCAAAAGCGGCCGGGGCCGGCCCCGGAGGCTAAGCCCCGTGATCTCGTATCTAAAGCTGAAGAAACCCAGTAGCGCGATGGAGACGAGAAAACCGAGTCCCAGGGCGGTAAAGCCGAAATCGCCACGGGCGTCGAAACCGACATGCCCATGCAGTAAGGCGATCACTGCCGCCACATCGTCCCCGTCCGACCGCAGCAGCACCCCGGTCAGCAACCCCAAGAGGGCCGCTACTAGCACCCAACGTATCCGGATGGGGTCACCACGGAGCCACCAGGCCACGACGACGAAGAGGAGGGGGCGAATCCAGCCCGGGATGGCGGACCACTGCTGGTGGGAAAATTCGGGAAAAAGTAGCGCCGCCCGCCAGGCCAGGAGGGTCGTAAGCACCACCCCACCCAACAATAGCCACAAGCCAGGATCCCGCCGCCAGTGTACCCAAGAGTGGCTGCCATCGAGCAGAAACAGCAGGCAAAGCAAGGCCAGGGCCACATTGGCGATTCCCGTCATACTCCAGGCCGAGAAGGCAAAGGGAACCAGCAGAAAGATGACCGAGCGTTCGCGGATGCTTGGGCCTGGAGACAATGGATTCATTAATGAATTCAATAGGTCATAACTCGCGAGTGGGTCTGGGAATCAGGCGCTGGGCGTCCATGACGAGCAGGCCCTGGTGCCAATCCAGATGATGCAGGGCGCGCCAGCCGCCAGTCGCCGCGCCGGTCGCCTGCCAGACCCGCCGTTCGCGGTACTGCTCCGGGGTGAGTGCCTCCACCTGATTCAGGACCAAACCATGACCGTAGCTTGGCACCGAATTCTGGGCCGGGCGCAAGAGGCGGCCCCCCTCATCGACAAAGACGCGACCGCCAGGCCGCCCCCCCCCATAATCCCGCACCAGGGGGTTGCGGGCGTGGGGAATCCAGCGATGGCTCAGGGGTGAGTCGGCGTGGAAGGCGATGAGCGAGTTATTGAGCTTAGCCCTGCCCTGCCGCCCACTACAGAAGAGCCACCAGCGGCCCTCATGCTCAAAGAGGGTCGCATCCGCCACCTGGAGCCCCTCGATCAGAGTCCCGACGCGGGTCCAATGTTCGGGAAAGGACTGGCAGCGATAGAGATCCACCCGGCAGGAGGCCGCCGCCTCGGGGACCATGTAGAGTTCATCTTCAAACTCGAATAAAAAGGGGTAGGATAGATGCCGGTCCTCGTCCAGGACGGGCAGGGTCGGCCCCAGGGGCGTCAAGTCCGCGCCCAGTTCCAGAACACTGATCCGTCCGCGCTGGGTGTGGAAAGGATATTCCTCCAGAAAGATAAAGCGCCGCCGCTCCATCGACCAGGCGAAGGGGTCCGCCCAGAAGGTATCCGCCGGGGGCCAAAGGGGGATCAGCCCCGCTGGGTCCGGATGGCTCCAGGCCTCACGCGGCCGCAAACCCACGAGCAGGAACCATTGGAGCCACTGGGTACGCTCGTCCTTGACATCACGGCGTTTCTGGCGGGCTCGGGCCAGACGTTGATGAATACCTAGCAGGGGCTGCATCGGCTTATACTCCATCCGACCTCAACCACCGTCCCCATCGCCCTGGGTAACGTAGATCCCCTCGGCGGCTGCCGGGAGACCGCGTACCATCAGGGGGTGGGGTTGGCCGGCCTTGTTCAGGGGCTGGGTAAAACCCATGGAGGCAAGGATGGTACCGATGCCGTTCCCACAGGCGAAGGTCTCGACCTTTTCCGTCCGCCCGTCCCGCAGCCAGTGCAGCGCCCCACTCAAGAGGGCGCGGATGGCCTCGGTATCGTCAGGCGCAGTGAGCAGGTCCACGAGCTTGGCCCGGCGCCGGCCCCGGTTTTTATAGGTGAGCAGCACCAGGTAGCCACGCAGCTGCTCCCCAACCCCGGTCGTGAGCACCCGATAGTCCCCCTCAGGTTGTTGTCGATACCGCCAGTCCAGCGTCCGGGTATCACGCTGGCATAGGGCGGAGTATCTACCCCGAACCTCTTCCCATAGGCGATCAAAGCGCCCGTCGAAGCCGCCTGCCAAGACCTCGACCGGTAGTCGGGGCCTAGGGCCGATGGGCAGGCCCAGATCCGCCACGGCACCCAGCATCCCCCCCAAAGGCCGGCCCAGGCCGCGTGCCAGGGTATGGCGCAGCGAGATTCGGCGCTGTAGGGAGAAGGTGCCTGGCACGGCCTTGAAACCGATGCGCCCAATAATGGCCATCATAGGGTCGGCGATGTGCTTGGAGAGCTGGATGGGACCCGCGGCGGGGTGGTCCAGAAGGGCGGCAGCGATGCCATGGGTGAAGTCGGGTCCCGCACCGATCTGGCGCCGGTGATCTCGAAGGGCCTGACGCATCAGGCCCCAGTGCATGAGCACATCCACACACCAGTAAGCCTTAACCGGCTCTCCGCCAATATGCAGCCCAGCGGGAATGGTAGCCAGATTGCCAATAATCTGGCCACGCCATTCGGCGACGATCCCGCGATAACCGGGGGTTGGCAATCGCGTGTCTCGGTGCCACTGCCAATCCCAGAGGCGTTCCGCCCGCGCCGCGGGCTCGGCACCAAAGACCTCCGCCATGCGGGCCACAATCTGTGGCCGATCCGCTTCCGTACCGGGTCTGATCTCGATCATGGGCGACACTACCTGCTGTCCGGACGAGGCGCTAGCGATGCGCGTCGCTAATGGGACTGGCCGGGTTTTTCAACAGCGGAGTCAGATCCTTGCCGTTGACAACAACTTCCCCACGGCTGTTGGCTTCCAGGGCGAAGGTGAGTACCTGGGTACCCTCCGCACCCGGGCGCTCGATTCCAACCAGCCGCAAGAAGGCCACCAGGGCGGCCAGGTTTTTGCGCTCTATGGGGTCCGCCGCCTCGTCCATAAGTCGGGCCAGGGCATCGAGATTGCGCAGTTCGATGTTCGCGGTCAGGCTCCCCTCTGGCAAAGCCTTCGGTCTGGCCGGGGCTTGGGTCTGGGCTTGGCCTTGCATGCGCAGGCCGCCGGCGGGGAGATCGACCTTAATGTCATTGATGTCCAGCTGGACCGGCTGGGCGCCCAAGAGGGTGAGGGCAGCCAGGGGATCGGGCTCCCCCTGCAGGGAGAGAGCCAACAACCCAGCCAGGGGCAGGCCGCTCAGAGCCAGATCGAGCTTGACTGTTCGAGGCGCCCAAGGGGGTAGCACCGGGTCCAAGCCCGAAACACCATCCTGGGAAATGGCCAAGGCCAAGACGGGCACCTGGGAGTCCAGACCGCTCAAGGCCAGATGGAGCTTGATGTCCTCGATGGCCAGGGGGGGCTCTTCGGGCAAGGTGGCCTGAAAGCCGTCGGACGTGAGGGTGATCTCAAGGCCACCCAGGATGGGGGGTAGCCAATCCGGCAGGGCCGAGTGGCCGGCAGCCGGATTCTGGAGCGCGAACAGGACCGCCTCGACCAGGTTGGCGAGCGCCAACCGCTCAGAAGCGATCTCGAAACGGGCCTCTCCTAGCGCGACGTGGCTAGCCTCCGTCACCATGTCCAGCCCCTTGAGGTGGTATTGCAACCGCACATCCCGCGCGAGGGGCCGGTCCAGGGGTGGCGCGACGGAGCCTGCCAGGCCTAACTCGCCCAGATGCAGGGACTCTCCCACACCCTCCAGGGGCATGGCCAGGTCGGTCAAGAGCCATTCGCCCTTAGCCTGGCCACTGGCCCGCAAATAGCCCTCAACTAGGGTAGCAATCTCCGCCAGCATGACAGCGGGTTCCTCAGGCTGCAACTCTTCCAGCCGCTCCGACAGGGCCTCCAGAGCATGGAGATCCATATCGGCATAGTCGGCATCCAGCCGCCAACCGCCCAGATGGCCCAGTTCCCGGCCTTGTACATCGCGCACCGCCAAGTCATTGAGCCTCAATCGCAAACTCCCTCCCCACCGACCCGCGGGAGCAGGTGTAAGATGGACAGTCAGGTTGAATTTTCCAAAACCCAGGCTGGCCAGGGCGGTTGCCTCTGTGCCGCTGGGGAGCGTCTCGTTACCAATCCCCAAGGCCTTGTCAATGCCTGCCAGAGGGTCCGGCAGGTCCAGGCGCAATTCTACCCCTTCCAACTGGAGGTCAAGCGCCGTCGTCAAGCCTGAGTCAGGGTCCAACTCCAGTGCAAAGTGGCGCCGTGCCATACTCAGTCGGGCCGATTGCCCTTCTGCCCTCCCGCGCACCCAGAGGGTGGCGGGGCCATCGAGATTGAAGCGCCAGGGGCCAGTCCCGGTCTCTGGAGGACGAGCTAGCAGGATGAGGGTGCCAAGATCAAGCCCCTCGGCATCGGCTGACGGGTCCTTCAATCGGGCAAAGGGTAGCCGGAGCGACAGGGCGCCGTCGGTCCCCTCCCGGACCTCAAGGTTGCCTCCGGCGGCGAGACCAGACTGAGGGCCCAGACCCGCCTGGATAAGGGCCAATATCTTGGCCGCCCGGTCGGACAAGGTCGGTGCAACCAGGGGCTCGCCTCGGGCATCCAGAATAGCAAGCCAAAGACGTTGGGCGCCAGGTACCTCGCCAGGGACGCTCAGGCCCGCCGCCAGCACCCCGCCCTGGTGGGGCAAGAGGGCGCTAAACAGGTCAGCGCCCTCACTACCATAGGTCCGTACCCAGAGAGGCTCGCCCACGGGGCTCAGGCGCGCCAGCCAGGCATCGTTGCCCAGGGTCTCACCCCCGAGCCAATAGCCGCCATCATCGGTCAGGGCTAAGCAGAGTAGGGAGCGCACCCAAGGCAGGCCATCGCTGGCAGGCTTGAGAAGCCTTTCGGAAAGGATTTCGCCCCGACCATCGACCTGACGCACCCAGACCTCGCCACCCGCGTCCGGGTTGCCCGCGAGCAGAATAGTGCCATTCGCCAGACGGTTCATAACCACGACCGCCCCACTGCCCGCCAGGCCATAAGTTCGTTGCCAGTCAATCCGACCCGTCGCATCAACATGGGCCAGCCAGGCGGTATGGGCCGGCTCCCCACTGGCGCCAGCCACCAGCCAGCCCTCGCCATCTGAAATCGCCGTTTGCGCGGACCTGGCCCCGGCAGCCTCCAGCCGCCACCCCGAGTGGCCATCCGCCGGGACCGAGGCGAGGAGGCCAACCTCGGTCCCATCCTCGCGGACGGACTGCCCCACGGCGAGTCCCATGCCCGTATCGCCGACCGCCAGTCCCAGCACTCGGTCGGTGACCCCGCTGGTCTCAGGCGCATAGGTAGTTCGCGACCACAGGGTTTCGCCCGCCGCGTCCAGGGCAATCAGGAAACCGGGCCGGGCCGGGCCTAAATCGCCCGCCAGCAGGATGCCACCATTCGGCAGGGACTCCAACGTCTGAACCTGGAGATCGAAGGGCCCGGCCAGGACTTGCGTCCAGACCAGCAACCCCTGCGGGTCATAGCGGGCGATCCAGGCCTCGCGGCCCGCCGGCCCACGCACGGAACCCGCCAGAACAAAGCCGCCATCGGCCATAGCGGTCAGGCGCGTTTGCCATGCCCCAATTTGCGCAGTGGCATCCCGCGAGCCCCGTCCAAAAAACCTCATGCCCGGAGGTCCTGACCAAGCCCTGGGATAGGGGGTGACCTCAGCGATCTGTCTGACCCCCGGCCCCCCCTGCACCCCAGCGGCGAGTGGGGCAAGTACCATGAGGGCGAGGCCAATCAACCAGCCTCCAAAAACGGCGGAGATTCGGTACATCGTGCCTCCCGATAGGGGATAGTAAGGGATACGGGGCCATATTGCCCCAAGGGCCGGGCATTTTCATCCGTCCAGGGCTATTATTTGGCAACGTAGCCCAACGCCGAACCCTGGGTAACGACCTCAAGGCCCGGAATACCAATCCATAGTCACGCCGGCACCAGGGGCCAGGCCTTTTCCAGCTTATTCCTCTCGACCTCGCCGCGCCGATCTGTCAACCTAACCTCATGAATGCAAGGCACCCATTTCGCGCCCCAGGCGGCTCGGCGACACCGGATTCAGGCCTGCGGATTCCGGACTACACCCATATCAACCTCGCCACCCTGGACCAGGCAGTGGACTTGGTGCGCGTCAACAAACTCGCCGATGGGTCCCGGGAGGCCGCCTTTTTGCGTGCCTATCCAGCCTTGCTGGCAGCAATCCAGGCCACCGATCGCGTCGCCGACGCCTTTCTACTCGCCGCAACCTTTGCCCACGGATCGCTGCCCAGCCGTCTGCGCATTGAGCAGCGCTGGTTGACCGCCGCCGTGCAGGCCTTCGGCCAGTCGCGTAGCGAACAGGGGGTATTTTCCGAACAGGATGTCATTGCCGTCGCTACCTGCCTGCAGTCCCTGGTCGCTGCCTCCAGGGTCCTGCATTTCGCCAACCCTACCCTTTACCCAACCTGGGACTCCCATGTCGAGGGCTTTCGGCTGGGCCTGACGCCGACCCCCTATCACATGGCCCAAACCAGCAACTATGCTGCTTATGTCAAGGACATCCAAGGTGTCAAGCGGGAGGCAGGTTTCCTCGGCTTCCACTTCGATTATTGTGTCAATTATCAGGAGCGCCTGCGCCAACTAGCCATACCACCTTACCCATTGACGGACATGAGGGTTGTGGAATCGGCGGTGCGTGAGATTATTCTCGCCCAAGGCGGACAGTTATGAAGCCCTAACGGGGGGTCTGAAGTGATGAGAGTTACGAACTGGCCCTAATCCTGATCCTTAAAATCCTGGCCATCAATTCAAGGCAATTCCGGAGATCCCCATGCCGCGCCACTTCGATGAGTCCCCGGCGGAACAAACCCAGGCCACCCTGGGAGATGACAGCCTGCTTCTCATCCTCAAGGAGTTACAAAACGCCCGCGCCGAAACCCGTCACCAGTCAAGCCGTCTGCGCCTTATGGCCTTGGGCCTGGGGTTGATGGCAATCCTGACGGGTTGGTCGGGATACCAAGCCATTTCCAACGCCGAGTCCCAGACACCTGTTACCACCCCAGCGGCCTTGATGAGCCCGGAGGATCGTGCCACCCAACGCCGGGAACTCATGGCCATGCTGCCGGAGGAACAGCGGCAAGAACTGGAAAAATTCGCTCAACAGGCGGAATGGCTAGACCAGTACATGCACACCTGGGAGCCCGATCAAGCGGGGGCTCTCGTGGCCCTCATGCTCTTTCGCATGACCAAAACCATGGATACCCTCCCGGAGATGGAGCGAAACATGCGCATCATGAGCGGTCAAATGGCAGCCCTGCCCGCCATCGTCGGCGAACTTAATCTAATCAACACCAAGATGAGCGTTATCACCACCAACCTGGACTCCACCATGGGCCGTGCCGGTCGCATGATGCCCTGGATGCCCTTCGCACCCTGACCTGGCTCCAGCCAGGTTCTTGTCCCTGGACGACTCATGGCGGACTCACAACATCCTGCCCTGATCACGGGACGTTTCGCGTCTCCCCATTCTCTGTCAGGATGAATCTCCGGGTCTTTTCCTTCCATCTAGTCTAGGCACATCCAGATGCAAAGCCGCCTTGGACAGCAAATGAGCAGAGACGGGAGCGGTGATGAAGAGAAAGAGGGTGACCAGGATCTCGTGCAGGCTGACGCCATTGCCCTGGGTACTGAAATAAATCGAGGAGGCAATGAGCAGGCTCCCGACCCCCAGGGTCGTAGCCTTGGTGGGGGCATGCAACCGGGTAAAAAAATCGGGCAGGCGCGCCAACCCCAGGGCACCGATGAAGGTAAAAATAGCACCCGCTAAAATCAAGAAGGATAGCAGTAGTTCCAGCATCTTGAGAGACTCCCAAGGGCGGGTTAATCGATGATATCCCCGCGTAAGAGATACTTGCACAGTGCCACGGTGCTGACGAAGCCAATGAGGGCAATCAACAGGGCGGCCTCAAAAAAAATGCCCGTCCCAAGTCGGATACCGACCAGTATCAAGAGGGCGATGGTGGTGATGGCGAGGGTATCCAGGGCCAGGATACGATCTGGGGCGCTGGGGCCCACCAGGAGACGCCAAAAACCGAGGGCGCTCGCCACGGCCACCAGGGCAAAGGCAATATTCATCACGATGACGAGCATGGTTCGAATACCTTTTTGAGGGGGGCCTCATAGCGCGCCTTGATCTCCTGGACCAGAATACCCGGGTCAGGGGTATCCAGGGCATGGACGCGCAGACTAAGGCGATCCGGACTGATCTCCACGGATACGGTGCCTGGGGTCAGGCTGATGGTGTTAGCCAGCAGGCTGATGCCAATCCCGCCCTTGAGGGCCAAGGGCACCTCGAAAATGGTCGGCCTGAGTTTCCCGGGCTGGCCCAGGATGAGCCGGGCTACGGTCAGGTTGGCTACCAGGATATCCCACAGGACCACGCCGATGAAGCGCAGCAAGGTCAGGGGCTCATGAAGCCGCAGGGTCACTGGCCAAAAGCGCCGGGTAAGGTTGGGTATCAGCAAGCCCAGCAACAGCCCGAGGAGGATATGCCCCGCCGCCAGGCTGTTGTGGAGCAGAAGCCATGCCAGGACGAGGACCAGGGTCAGCCAGGGATGGGGCAGCCAGCGTAGCAGCGGGGTCATGATGTGCCTCGCCTTTTCCCAGGCCGTAACTGACGTCCCGAGGCCCACCTTAACCTGAGCCGACACCGCAGCTCTGGGGGGCGTCATAGCCCGGGCCATAGCCGGATCCCCGAGGACCACCATAACCTGGACCGTAACCGAAACCCCGAGGACCCCCGTAGCCCGGGCCATAACCGGCCCCCCAAGGGCCACGATACCCCGGGCCGTAACCGGTACCCCAAGGACCACGGTAACCCGGGCTGTATCCCATGCCCCGAGGAAGAGCGTAAGCCGGGCCGTAACCGGTGCCCCGTTGACCACCGTAACCGGGGCCGTAACCGGTACCCTGGGGGGCGCCATAGTCACCGGGGCCATAGCCGATGCCCTGGGGGGCGCCATAGCCTGGCCCGCCTGCTCGCGGGGTGCCGCCGTAGTTGGGGCCAGCATAGGTGGGACCGCCATAGGCACCCGAGGGACCGGCGCCGCCAAAACCCCCGGCGTTCGCCAGGGTTGCGACCCCCATTCCGAGGGCGACCAATAGCGCCATCAAGGCTGAACTTGTGTATTTCATGAGTCCTCCATCCTTCTATGTTTTGGCCTGGGACATCCAGGCCAGGTCATGGTAGCCGATTCCCCAGGTCCAATACACCAGACCGGCACGAGCCCCGCTAGCGGATAGCCAGCTCCCCATATCCAGACCCGTTCGGCGCCTGGATTACCGCGTCCCCAACACCGCCTGAATATAGGCCCGAGGTTGCAACAACTGGTCGGCAATCCCTGTGGTCACCTCCAGCCAGTTTCCCGCCCACAGGGTCAGGATCAGGGTCAGGATGAGGAGGCCGATGGCGGGGGCCAGGGACAGGGGTCTGGCGCCCAAGGCCACCGCTCCCGGGACAGCCGCCGACCGGAAGAAGAGCAGGCTCCCGGAGCGGGCCAGGGCTATGAGGCCTAGGAGGCCGCTCACCAGGACAATCCCCAGGACCCAGGGCCAGGAGGGATAGGCTAGGGCCGCCCGCAGCAGCAGGAACTTGCCGATGAATCCGGATAGTGGCGGCAGGCCAGCCAGCAGAATGGCGCAGACAAAAAACAGGCTACCCACCAGGGGGGCGTTGGGAACGTCAGGGGCCGGTTCAAATCGATCTGCCAGCTCACCTCGCCCTTGGGCGATGCGGTCTGTCAGTAAAAAAAGCGCGGCGGCGGCGAAGGTCGAGTGCGGCAGGTAATAGAGACCAGCCGCGATGGCATCCCGACCGCCGAGCCCCCAGGCGATAAGCAGGGTTCCCACCGAGGCAATGACCAGATAGGCGGCTTGATCCGTCAGGCGCCGGGCTCCCAAAGCCCCCACCATGCCGGCGAGCAGCGTCGCCAGAGCCAGGGGCAAAAGCCAATCCTGGTACAGACCCGCGAAGCCCGGGGCGGCATCGCCGAGCATCAGGGTGGCAACGCGCAGAATAGCGTAGGCGCCGACCTTGGTCATAATGGCAAACAGGGCCGCCACCGGGGCACTGGCGCGACCATAGGTGGCAGGCAGCCAGAGGTGCAGGGGCAGGAGCGCCGCCTTGAGGGCAAAGACGCCAAACAGTAGCAGGACTGCCGTGCGCGCCGGACCCAGGTTTTCCACCGGGGTCTGGGTCATGAGCAGGGCCAGATGGGCCAAATTCAGGGTGCCGAAAAGGCCATAAAGTAGGCCGGCGGCGATCAGGAAGAGCGCGGAACCGGCCAGGTTGATCACCACATAATGCAGACCCGCTTGGGTGCGGGCAGCGCCGCCGCCATGCAGGGCCAGACCATAGGAGGCCAGCAGCAGGACTTCGAAAAAGACGAAGAGGTTGAACAGATCGCCGGTGAGGAAGGCGCCATTCAGACCGAACAACTGTAACTGGAAGAGGACATGGAAGTGCCGGCCCTGAAGGTCCAGGCCCTGGCAGGCGTGCCAGAGGGTGAAGAGGGCCAGAAGGGCCGTGATCAGCAGCATCCAGGCCGCCAGCCGATCCGCCACCAGGACGATGCCGAAGGGTGCGGGCCAGTTGCCCAAGGCATGGGTCGGGATAGCCCCGCCCGCGGTGGCATCCAGCAAGGCTATGGCCAACCAGACCTGCACCACCACCGACAGGAGTCCCAAGCCCCGCCGCCAGGCGATACCCCGCTCCCGGAGTAAGATGAGCAGCACCCCCACCACCAGGGGGACCAAGACCGGGGCTATGATGAGATTAGTCATGGCTCGCCTCCCCGTCCACCTGATCGGTCCCCAGTTCCGCCCTGGCCTTGAGCGCCAGCAGGATGACGAAGGCCGTCATGGCGAAGCCTATGACGATGGCGGTGAGCACCAGGGCCTGGGGCAAGGGATCGGCATAGCCGGAGGCGTCGGTGCCAATCACCGGCGATCGGCCAACCACCAGCCGGCCGGAGGCAAAGAGAAAGAGATTGACCGCGTACGACAGGAGGGTAAGACCCAGCACCACGGAAAAGGTCTGGGCCCGCAGTAGCAAATAGACGCCACAGGTGGTGAGTACGCCGACCAGAAGGGCGATCAGGGCCTCCATTCAGTACCCTCTCCCAAGTCGGTTGCAGCCTCCGCCACGCCAGCCTTGGCCTCTCGAGTGGCATCGTGTTTCAAGCCCAAGTTGATGAGGATCAACAAGGTCGTCCCCACCACGACCAGCCACACGCCCAGGTCAAAGATCATGGCGGAGGCCAACTCGAATTCACCTACCAAGGGCCAGTCGAAATGGCCGAAGCTGGTCGTCAGATAGGGATAGCCCAAGAGGAGGCTCGCCAGGCCCGTGAGGGTGGCGATGAGCAGGCCCACACCCATTACGGGCTGCATGTTTCCCGGCAAGCGATCCTGGGTCCAGGCCACGCCATTGGCGAGATACATCAGGATGAGGGCAATGGCCGTGACGAGGCCTGCTATAAAGCCGCCACCCGGCAGGTTATGGCCCCGCAGCAGTAAAAAGACGGACACCAGCAAGGTCAGGGGCAACACCAGGCTCGCCAGGGCAGAAAGGAGGACGGGATGCGCATCCTGATTCCACGTCCGGCCCAATCCATCGCTGGCCTGACCCATGAGTTGAAGATTCTCCAGCATGGCGTGGATGGCCAGCCCCGCCAGCACCAGGACCGTGATCTCACCCAGGGTATCGAAGCCACGAAAATCCACCAGGATGACATTGACCACGTTGTGACCACCGCCACCCGGTACGCTGTTTTCCAGGAAAAACCCGGCGATGCTCTCGTAGGGCCGGGTCAGGAGAACCCAGGTCAGGACACTCATGCCGAGACCTGAGAACAACGCCACGACCAGATCCCGGATGCGGCGGAGGCGATGTGTCTCGGGGCGCGAGGTCTGGGGGAGGAAAAAGAGGGCCAGCAGCAGCAGAATCACCGTCACCACCTCGACAGACAATTGGGTCAAGGCCAGGTCGGGGGCGGAGAACATAACGAAAATCAGGGAGACCATCAGGCCGACGGTCCCTAGGAGGATGAGGGCTAGGAGGCGCTGGCAATGCCAGATCAGGGTCGCTAGGGCGGCTCCAACCATGATGACACTGGCCACCAGGCTGACAATGTCGATGGGCAGCAGGGACAAGGATCCCCTCAAGGAGGAGCCCGAACCGAGCCAACCCGCGGTTCCCAGTACCAAAGCCGAGATGATAAAGGTCGCAAGCAGGCGTTGCAGGGAGCCCTTGCCCAGCCAGGCCGTGACACCCTGAGCTAAGCCCACCAGGGTGTTAAGTGCCCGGTAATAGCCTCGCCGGGCATCAAGCCGGTCCCCCACTCGATCCCATCCGGCATAGAAGGGCTTGCGCGCGGCATAGATGAGGACGCCGCCAATCATGGCGATGAGGCTCATGAAGACGGCGGGGCTGAAGCCATGCCAGAGGGCCAGGTCATGAGCGGGCAGTGGCGCCTGGAGGACGGCACCCGCCGCCAGGTTCAGGATAGGTTCCACAGTCAGGGTCGGGGCCATGCCCACCAGAAGACAGAGAACGACCAGAATCTCCACTGGCACCCGCATCCAGCGCGGCGGTTCATGTGGCTGCCTCGGCAAATTTACCGGTTTCCCATTGAAAAAGACGTCGTGAACAAAGCGCAGCGAATAGGCCACGGCAAAAGCCCCGGCGAGAGTGGCCGCCACTGGCACCAGCCAACCGAGCGGCATGGCCCCCGCGATGGCGGCGGTCTCGCCGAAGAACATCTCCTTCGACAGAAAGCCATTGAAGAGGGGCACGCCGGCCATAGCCGAGGCCGCTACCATGGCCAGGGAGCCCGTGTAGGGCATCAAGTGCCATAGGCCATTGATGCGCCTCATATCGCGAGTGCCGGTCTCGTGGTCGATGATGCCGGCGGCCATGAAGAGGCCCGCCTTGAAGGTTGCATGGTTGATGATATGAAACACCCCTGCCACCGCCGCCAGAGGGGTGCCGATGCCAAAGAGGACCGTGATCAGCCCCAGGTGACTGATGGTGGAATAGGCCAGCAGGCCCTTGAGATCGTGCTGAAAGAGGGCGATGACGGCACCGGTCAGTAAGGTCATCATGCCAAACCCCGTCACGACATAGTTCCATTCCCAGGTCCCCGAGAGGGCCGGAAACAGACGCGCCAGCAGAAAGACCCCGGCCTTGACCATGGTCGCCGAATGCAGGTAGCTTGACACGGGCGTGGGCGCCGCCATGGCATGGGGTAGCCAGAAGTGCAAGGGGAACTGGGCCGATTTGGTGAAGACCCCGAGCAGGATCAGAAGCAAGGTCGGTCCATAAAGGGGATGGGCGCGGATGAGATCCCCCGAGGCCAAGACGATACTTAGATCATAACTTCCCGTCATGCGGCCCAGGAGTAACAGGCCGCCAAAGAGGGCCAGGCCACCGGCACCGGTAATCGCCAAGGCCATGCGGGCGCCCGTGCGGGCATCCTCGCGCTGGCGCCAGTAACCGATGAGCAGGAAGGAACTCAGACTGGTCAGTTCCCAGAACACCAGCATCTGAATTAGATTTTCCGATAGCACCACCCCCAGCATGGCGCCCATGAACAATAGCAGATAGGCGTAGAAACGCCCCAGGTTATCCCGTTCCGACAGGTAATAGCGGGCATAGAGGATGACCAGGCCGCCAATACCGAGAATGAGGCCGGCAAAGAGGAGGCCCAGGCCGTCCAGGCGAAAGGCCATCTCCAGCCCCACGGATGGCAGCCATGGGAAGCGCTCAACGCGCGTCTCCCCTGCCACCAGGGGGTCCAGGAGAGAAAGTATCAGGATGATCGCGGCCAGAACGACCAGAAAGCTGATGAGAATGGCGGCGGACCGGCCCAGCTTGCTGGCCCAGGCCACCCCTATCGCCCCTAAGAAGGGCAGCAGGACGACGAGCAACAGGGTCACGAAGGGAGCAACCTCGTACCACCTTCCCAACATCTCGGCAGGAAAGCGCCACTGGCCCCGGCGCAAACCCCGGGGTCAAATGCTGCGGAAACCATAATCCTGATCACGGCTGGGTTGGAACGGGAAGGGCCGGGGGTTGGGTCATGGGAGAGGACAGGGCGGGCCCGGGCGGCGTCGGATAAACATAGCCTCGAAAGTCCGGGTTTCGCCAATCCGCTATGCCGAGACGTTCGGCCGGTGGACGCAAACGCGAGGTATAGTCCAGCACCGCCATTTCCTCGCGCGGCGCAAAGCCCTTGATCTGTTCGACCATCTTGGGATCCGAGTTCCTGCGTCTACCGTCACGAATCGCATCGAACTGGCGGACCAGGTAATTGAAATGCTGGCCCGCGATCGCCGGCGTATGTTCCTGCTCGTCGCCCTGGCCCCTCTGGCCATGACATTTGACGCAATTGTCCTTGTACAGCTGGGAGCCCAGTTCGAGGTCGGTCCCCGGCCCTACCCCGTTTTGGGGATTCATGGGGAGCTGAGCCAGATAGGCGGCTACGTCAGCGATATTCTGGGGACCACCCAAGACACGCGGTACCGAAAAGGGATACATAAGGGGATTATCCCGGTTACGCGCCCGGATGTCGGCCAATTGCTTGATGATGACCGTTCTGTGTTGACCCGCGATTTGAGGATAGGTCCCATCATGGGTACCCCAGCCCTCGGGCCTGTGACAAACGGCGCAGGTGATGTAGGCCTTGTGGCCATTGGCGGGATTCGGTGTCAGGGCCATGATCTCATCGTACTCGGCCAGCGCGACCTCCGCAGGGGTGGATGCGGCTAACAGACCCGTCAACAGGACAAATGCCAGACTGGCCATCGCCAGCCTGCGTAACCCATGGGCAATCCGCGTCTTCATACTCCGCCTCCTAAAGATCCGTATGATGAACCCTCGATGGACTCGCGCCACGTGCAATCGCGGAATAAAAACCTGTCTAGCAGGCCTCTGGCTAGAGATGCACTTTCAAACTGATGGTTTCAGGCCCCCACCTTCGGGTTTACTTGGACCGCGCCCGGGGCCAGGCGGGGTCTCGGGCCCGCCTCTGGCTACTTGGTCTTCAGGGTGCCCGCCACGTTGGCATGAAAGATGGCCTTGTGAACATCACCCAAACTCAAGACGCCCACCAGGATGCCATTCTCGGCCACCGGGATGCGGCGAAATCTGTTGCGGACCATGATGGTCGTAGCCCGCAACACATGCATATCTGGGGTAACCGCGATGGGACTGCGGGTCATGAGATCGGACACATAGAGGTCGAGCACTTCGGAGTACCTGCCCATCTCCATGTCCAGATCCACATTACCTAGGCCCTCCTCCATCAGACGCTCAAAAGTGGGGAAGAGACGGTGGAGCAGATCCTTCTCGGCGATGAAGCCAATGAGAGTGCCATCCTCTTCCGTCACCGGCAGGCCGTGATAGCGGTAAAGGCACATCAGGGAGGCAACTTCCATCACCTTCATGTCGGGCCGCACCGACCGCACCGATTTGTTCATGACGTCTCTGACTTGCATGGAATCAGGTCTCCGTTGGATTTTGTGGATTTCAAACGTTCCGGTGGTCCCCTGCTGGGGATCCACCGCTCCTCCCCCTCGATCGTCGCCGGATTATACCCGCCATGGCCGGCTTTTGTGTTCACTAGAGCAGTGATTTTTGGGGAGCCGGGACCCAATAGCGTCCTTGGCGACAAGGGTGGTTTTATCCACAAGTACAGCCCCCGCCAGGCCTAGTCACTGTTGGCGACAGAGCCGGCCCGGGTGCCTTTGAATCAGATCCTATCCACAGGCCATCCACAGCCTATCCACCCCCCTGCAAGCCTTTTCCACAATATCTAGTGGTTGACTGTTATGACTAACCCTGGATATTGTGCCATCCCGAGATTTCTCCCAGGACATCCACAGATCTCGGGTAACCCGGAAGAGGTCGTTAACGCCTTGACAACCCCCTGCCACAACCAATTGCCACATCCTTGAGGACAGCCATGGCCGCCACCACGACCGCCGTCGCACCGAATCCCGCCGCCGCCATGGCGGTTGATATCCATACCAGCCAGACCGAGATGGACTCCCTCACCCCGGGCAAGTTCCAGGTGATCCGCCGCAACGGCCAGGTCACCCACTTCGACGCCACTAAAATCATGGTAGCCATGACCAAGGCCTTCCTCGCCGTGGAAGGCGGCAACGCGGCCGTCTCCAGCCGCGTTCACGAGCGGGTGCGCGAACTCACGGACCAGGTCGTCGTCGCCCTCACCCGCCGGCTGCCTGGTGGGGGCACGGTCCACATCGAGGACATCCAGGATCAGGTTGAACTGGCCCTGATGCGCGCTGGGGAGCATAAGGTCGCCCGCGACTATGTCCTCTATCGCGAGGAACGCGCCCGGGAGCGCGCCGCTCGCGCCGCGGCAACCGCGGCCGAGGTCACCGCGGCGCCAGCACCCGGCCTCCATATCACCCTTCCCGACGGCAGCCGCCGTCCCCTGGATCTGGCCCGGATGCGCCGCCTCTTGGACGAGGCCTGCCGTGGATTGGATGCCGTCGATGGCGAGACCATTCTCACCGACACCTGCCGTAACCTCTTTGACGGTGTCCGCGAGGCCGACGTCGGCCAGGCCCTGGTCATGAGCGCCCGCGCCCTGATCGAAAAGGATCCGGACTACAGCCAGGTCGCCGCCCGCCTGCTTCTCGACATCCTGCGACGTGAAGCCCTGGGCTTCCTGGGGCTAAATCTAGGCGCTGCAACCCAGGCGGAACTCGCCGAAAGCTATGCGGATTACTTCGTCGCCTATATCAATAAGGCCGGCGACCTGGAATTGGTCGACCGCCGCCTTGGCCAGTTTGACCTGGTCCGCTTGGGGGACGCCCTCCGACCGGAGCGAGACCTCCAGTTTACTTACCTTGGTCTCCAGACCCTCTACGACCGCTACTTCATCCACACGGCGGGGGGGCTGCGCTTTGAACTACCCCAGGCCTTCTTCATGCGTGTCGCCATGGGTCTGGCCATCAATGAAATCGACCGTGAGGAGCGAGCCATCGAGTTTTACGAACTCCTGTCCAGTTTCGATTTCATGAGTTCCACACCTACCCTTTTCAACTCTGGCACCTTGAGGCCCCAGCTCTCCTCCTGCTACCTCACCACGGTCCCGGACGATCTCGACGGTATCTACGGCGCCATTAAGGACAATGCCCTGCTCTCCAAATTCGCGGGTGGCCTGGGCAATGACTGGTCCCGGGTGCGCGGCATGGGGGCCCACATCAAGGGCACCAACGGCCGCAGCCAAGGCGTGGTGCCCTTTCTCAAGGTCGCCAACGATACCGCCGTGGCGGTCAACCAGGGCGGCAAGCGCAAGGGGGCGGTCTGCGCCTATTTGGAGACCTGGCACATCGACATCGAGGAATTCCTCGACCTGCGCAAGAACACCGGCGACGAGCGCCGCCGCACCCACGACATGAACACCGCCAACTGGGTGCCGGATCTCTTTATGAAGCGGGTGGCGGAGGATGGCGACTGGACCCTCTTTTCCCCAGACGAGACGCCAGACCTGCATGACCTCACCGGCCAGGCCTTCGAGGCCGCCTACACCGCCTACGAGGAACGCGCGGCTCGCAGCGGGATGAAGGTGAGCAAAAAGCTCAAGGCCGTGGATCTCTGGCGCAAGATGCTGGCCATGCTGTTCGAGACCGGCCATCCCTGGGTCGCCTTCAAGGACCCCTGTAACCTGCGTTACACCAATCAGCACGCCGGTCGGGTCCACAGTTCCAATCTCTGCACCGAGATCACCCTGCACACCAACGACCAGGAGATTGCCGTCTGCAACCTGGGCTCGGTAAACCTGGCCGCTCACGTCGATGCCAAAGGGCTGGATAACGTCAAGCTCCAGCGCACGGTCACGACCGCCATGCGCATGCTCGACAACGTCATCGATTACAACTTCTACAATGTCCCTCAGGCGCGGCGCTCCAACCTGCGCCACCGGCCCGTTGGTCTGGGCCTCATGGGCTTTCAGGACGCCCTCTATAAGCTGCGTATCCCTTACGCCAGCCAGGAGGCGGTCCAGTTCGCCGACGAGAGCATGGAGGCCATTGCCTACCATGCCATTCGCGCCTCCACCGACCTGGCCGAGGAACGCGGCCGCTACTCCAGTTTCGAGGGCAGCCTCTGGAGCCAGGGTATTCTGCCCCTGGACTCCATTGATTTATTACAAGCGGGCCGCGGTGGCTTCCTGCAGATGGACCAGAGCCAGACCCGGGACTGGGCGGCCCTGCGCGCGCGGGTGCTCCAAGTCGGCATGCGTAACTCCAACTGCATGGCCATCGCCCCCACGGCAACCATCTCCAACATCGTCGGCGTGAGCCAGTCCATCGAGCCGACCTACCAAAACCTCTTCGTCAAGTCGAACCTCTCCGGCGAGTTCACCGTCGTCAATCCCTACCTGGTCCAGGACCTCAAGGCACTGGGCCTTTGGGATGCGGTGATGGTCAATGACCTCAAGTACTTCGATGGCTCGGTCCAGGCCATCGACCGCATTCCTGGAGAACTCAAGGCCCTCTACGCAACCGCCTTCGAGATCGACGCCCGCTGGCTGGTAGAGGCCGGCAGCCGCCGCCAGAAGTGGCTCGACCAGGCCCAGAGCCTCAACCTCTACATGAGCGAACCCAACGGCAAGAAGCTTGACAACCTCTACAAGCTGGCCTGGGTACGCGGCCTCAAGACTACCTACTATCTCCGCTCCATGGGCGCCACCCATGTCGAGAAGTCCACCATGGCGGATGCCAACCGGGCCAACCGCCCCGGTGGGGCCGTCGGCGGCAATTACCTCACCACCAGCCCCCCCGGCAAGGCCGAAGCCCCTAAGGCCTGCTCCATTCACGATCCAGAATGCGAGTCCTGTCAGTAGCAGCTGTCTTTTGAACACACTGAACACAGCCGTTGATCGGGGGTATTGTCCGCGTCCACGCACCTGTTCGGGCGGAAATTCACCCGTGGGGTCGTCGAGCGCATTCGCGCGGCGGTGACGGAACCGGAGCCGGAGCTCACCCGCAGCGCCTGGTCGCGGCGGGTGCGGCTGGCTGGATTGGTTCGGCGCCGATGGGCGCCCCCAGAAAGTCAGCTGTCGCAAGGCCCTGATCGCCCTCGGGCGGCAGGGGCTGATCACGCTGCCCGCGGCGCAGCGGGCGGCACCGCAGGCGCGTCCGGCGCTACCGCTCGAGCCGTTCACCGCACCGGTGTTCCGTGGCGCGTTGGCGGAGCTCGGTGCGGTGGAGCTGGTGCCGGTGGCGGGGCCGGAGGGCGCGCGGCTGTACCAGCAGATGATGGCGCAGTACCATCCGCTGGGTGGTGGGCCGTTGTGCGGGGCGCAGCAACGCTATCTGATCCGCTCGCCGGCGGTCGGCTGGCTCGGCGCGCTGGCATTCAGTGCTGCGGCCTGGCAGTTGGCGGCGCGTGATGCGTGGATCGGCTGGTGTGCCCAGGCGCGGCGGGCGAATCTGGGGCGGGTGGTCGCCAACAGCCGGTTCCTACTGTTGCCGGGCATCGCGGTGCCGAACCTCGGCTCCCACGTGCTCGCCCTGGCCGCCGCGCGGGTGCAGGCGGACTGGCCGGCGCGTTACGGCCAAGCGCCGGTGCTGCTGGAAACCTTTGTCGATGAGGCAGAGTTCGCCGAAACGGTCTACAAGGCAGCCAATTGGCAGCGTGTGGGGGAGACCAGCGGGCGCGGCCGCCAGGATCGGGCCAACGCCTACGCCCTCGGCAAGAAGGCGGTCTATGTCCTGGCCTTGCGACACGATTGGCGCCACGAGCTGTGTCAGCGCCCGCTCCCGGTGCGGCGGCTGCCGCCACCGCCGGAACCGGTGTGCTCTTGGGCCGAGCAGGAATTCGCCCATGTGGACCTCCCCGACGGGCGGTTACGCCCGCGCCTGGTCGCGTTGGCCGAGGCCTTTACCGAGCACCCCACCGCGCCGATCAACGCGGCGCCCTAACGGCTACCCGACGCGCACCAAGGCCGCCTATCGCTTCTTCGGTAATCCGCAAGTGGAACTACAAACCCCCGAGGGGGTGCCGCTGGGACTGATCGACTTCCAGGTGTGGGCGTGCGACCCGCCGCAGATAGGCCAGGCACCACGGCGCCAGCGGCGGTCCATCGAGGAGAAGGAAAGCCATCGCTGGCTGACCAACTTCCTGCACACGACCGAGGTGCAGGCGTTATGCCCCAACACCCGCCTGGTGAACATCGCCGACCGCGAGGCGGATATCTTCGAGCTGTTCTTTCGTTCCACCCGCGTTTCCAGGCTTCTGCGCTACTACGGCCTCTGCTGACTTCTCGAACCCACTCAGGCCCGAGATCTCCCCGGGTAAGGTGCCCAGACTGTCGGCCCGTGCCGTCAAGCTCTACCTGATGCGTCTTTCGGTGACAGTTGGATTTCGCGGCCCCTAGCACGCTCATCGCCCGCATCCGGACTCACTGCTTGTTCGTGTTCCTACGGTCGTGCCTTTGATCCACGCTTCTTTCAGCTTGGCCTCATGACGTCCACCTTGCGCTTCACTACGGTTGTCGTCCCTCTCTCCGGCGACCTTTTTGCAGGTCGCAAGTCTTGGCCCATGCCGGGCACACGAGGTACGACCTAGGCACCCGCATTTGCGGCGCCTGGTGAGAAGTCATCACCGATACTGCTCACCCCACCCGAGGATTTACAGCCCTGAATGACAAGGAGGATAACCGCATAGGCTATTGCACGGACCAACGTCATCTTCATGGCATCTGTTCCGGGGTAGGCGTACTGACCAGGGTTAAGGCTATGTGTCAAGCCCCGGGAGATTATTAATCTCTGAAACGAACAGCTCAGGCTGCTTTGCCCGCCACTGTTCCAGGGCCTCCACCGGGCACACATGCCCCAGAGCCCGCTGCGGAAGGTGGTGATTATAGACATTGACATAGCGCTGTAGGGTCTCCGCCAGTTGTTCACCGGAGCGAAAGCGGTGGGTCGCCAGGACCTCGCTGATGCGGCCCTTAAAGCGCTCGGTCATGCCGTTGGTCTGGGGATGGCTAGCCATTCGGCAGTCCCCTGGGTGGCGAGATAGTCTAGAACCTCCCGGGCACGGAACAGAGGATAGCTCCTTCTGGGTATATAATCACACGGGGCGGAATAGTTAGCGGTAGGAGGAAATCCTGGCCCCACCCGGTAAGTCATTGAAGATAAACTTGCCCCAGCGGCTATGGATAAGTATGACGAATGGGCCCCTTAAGGGCTACGGCCCACGGCTACCCCCTCAAATCTACCTTGCACTGTGGCAATGTTATAGCCCTTCTGTGCGCTCGCCAGCAAGGGTGAGCGGAGCGATCCTACGCGGATGCTGAAGTTCCTACCCGGAGAGCGGTCCTGTTCGGGGGGGCGAAAGTGATGGATGAAGAGTGGGGCCTGAGGTCACCACAGGTGACATTAGAGAAGCGAAATCTTGCTGCTCATGGGACCTGGAAGAACCCAAAAGGAAAAGGCCTAGGTCATTGAAACACTAAGCCTTGTTTTTATGGTGCCCAGGGACGGAATTGAACCGCCGACACGAGGATTTTCAGTCCTCTGCTCTACCAACTGAGCTACCTGGGCTTGTCGCGAAGAGGCCTATTAGACCGGACCCCTGAGTTTTCGTCAAGCCTGGGGAGGCCGGTAATCCGGGGGTGGGGCGGCCCCTTCGCCGAAGAAATAATTGTGCATCTGTTCTTCCAGGTATTTTCGGGATTTGGGATCTAAGGGGCTCAGGCGGTTTTCGTTGATGAGCATAGTCTGGTGGCGGAGCCAGTCTTGCCAGGCTTGCCGGGAGACATTCTCGAAGACGCGCTTGCCGAGTTCCCCAGGATAAGGGGGGCGATCTAGACCTTCGGCCTCGCGGCCGAGCTTGACGCAATATACCATTCGAGTCATGAAAAAAGAGCCTCAGTAATTAACATGTTGAAGGATTGAATCTTTTTACCTGAACCGCCGACACCTACTCTTGCTGGTCCGGGTCGGACGCGATCCAGTTGCTGCTGATTTCCCGCAGCAAGCGGCCCACTGGGGCTGGTAGTCCGATAGCGAGGGCGATACCAGGGGTATACCACATTACGCCATCACTCCCGGCCACCCGATCGGACCCTTTCACCAGCCGTAGCCGCAGTGGCTTTATCTCAAGTTTAAAGTGCGAAAAGGTATGACGGCGGGTGGGGAATTTTTCAACCACTTCCGCCTCGACACCCAGGCGGACACGACACCAATCCAGGGGATTCTCGGTGACCTGACACTCGGGCAGGCTCCAGAGGCCGCCCCAGATACCCGTGGGGGGGCGCCGTTCCAGCAACACCTCACCTCTGGGATTGTGTAGGATCAGGAACCAGGCCACTCGGCTGGGTAGTGTCTGCCGCGGCCTGGGATGGGGGTAGGCGAGGGTCTTGCCCATGGCGTGAGCCAGGCAGTCACCTACCAGTGGACAGTGCTCGCAGGAGGGTTTAGCGCGGGTACAGACCATGGCACCCAGATCCATCAGGGCCTGATTGTAATCGCCGGGGCGCTGGGCGGGGATGAGTGCCTCCACCAGTTCCCAGAGCTGGGTGAGGACACGGCCCTGGCCAGGCCAGCCGGGTATAGCCCGGTAACGGGCCAGTACCCGTTTGACGTTCCCGTCGAGGATAGCCTGGCGCTGGCCGTGGGCCAGGGACAATATGGCCCCGGCGGTGGAGCGACCAATCCCGGGGAGGGCCCAGACCTCCTCCAGGGTTGGGGGAAAGTCACCCCCATGGCGATCCTGAATGAGGCGCGCGGCGCTGTGGAGGTTGCGGGCCCGGGCATAATAGCCGAGGCCGGACCAGTAACTGAGTACCTCGTCCACCTCGGCCAACGCGAGATCCGTCAGGCGTGGGAAGCGGGACATGAAGCCCTCAAAATAGGGGATGACCGTCGTGACCTGGGTCTGCTGGAGCATGATCTCGGAGACCCAGACCCGATAAGGGCTGGGGTCGCGCTGCCAGGGCAGATCCTTGCGGCCATGGCGGTCGAACCAGGCGAGCATACGCTGGGAAAAGTCGCTGGGAGCGCTCAGGGCAGCAACTTGTCCCCGGCTGGGGCCCTCAACCATGGCTGGGGACATTAGCTAACCACAGTGGCGCGACGAACCCACGGGTTGGTGAAGAAGGCCTGGCGAATCGGCGGGCGCACCGCCTGGTCCAGGGCACAAGTCCCCCTTAGCGTCCCAACAAGGACTTCAACCCCTTTTCAAGGCCCCGGATACCGGTGCGTTCCTCCAGTTGCTGGAGGCGATTGCCATCCCCGCGACCCAACTCCTGTTCCAGGCGCCGCCTGGCCACCTCCCTGACAACGGGAGAGGGGTCAAGACGCCAGTCGGGAAACTGAATACTGCCACTGACGTGAATGGGGATGGGGATGCCTTCGATCTCCTTGATGGCGCGATCCGCAGGGGCATTGACCACCCGGGCCTCGATATCGAAATCCAGATCATCCTTGGGCAGGTCAATACGGCCCTTGCCCTTAGCCTTGAAGTAGCCAGAGTTGGCCTGAAGGTCTTGAGTAGCAATGATCCCCCGCTCGATCTGCGCAGTCGCCTGGAGATCGCTGAACTCGGTCTGTTCCAGCCCGTCCGCCTTGGGCGGGCCGGCATTGCCTCGGATGCCCGCCTCGGCGCGCTGGATGGCCCGCTCCAGATCGAAGCCCCTCAAATAGCCCTTGGCGATCTTAAGGCTGGCCTGGCCGGACAGGCCTTGGATGAACTCCTGCTGTGACCTACCCTGAGTACTTAGAGCGACCATCAGGTTGCCGGTACCGGTCAGGCGTCCATCGCCCTTGAGGTCGCGAAGCAGGTCACCGACACTGACAGCCTCCGCCTTCTGGTTCAGGGTAAGCAGCGGCGAGGCCTGGTTGGCGTCGATAACCACCTGGCCCTGTAGCTTGCCGGCATAGAAACGCGTGACTTGCTCCTCCAGGCGGAACTGGCCGTCTCGGCTGGTGAAGCGGCCGTCAAAATCATCAAAGGTCAGGCCCCGGAAGCGCAACTGGTTGATGCGGAGTCGGCCTTGCAGGTTCAGGGCACGAATCGCAGCGGCCAGGTCCAGCTCTAGGGCCGGTCCGGGAGGGGGAGCCGGGGCGGCGAGGGCCTCGGCGACCAGCAGCCTCAGCAACAAGGGTGGGAGGGCGAGATCAGGGGGCGGCAGGGCGCTGGATCTGGCGACCGGTACGGGCCAGGCTGATGACGGCGGTAAGTAGGCATCGAGATCGAGCCGATCCATCCGCAAATCAAACTCCTGGCCCGCGGGCGCACCCGGCAACCAGGACCAGGTACCGCTGACCCGGCTCTTGTCCAGGGTCAAATCCAGCCCCTTGAAATCGAACCGGTCTGCCGCCCATTGCCAATCGGAGCGCAGAGCGAGCAGGGTAAAGGCGGTGGGGTCGGTTAGGGCTGGCAGGTTCAGGCCCTGATCCGTCAGCCAGGAGCGGGGATCAAAAGAGTCCAGGACCAGACGACCCTGGTACCGGGGACCCGCATGGAGTTGGCTGGCGGCGGCATCGCCGGACAGCCGGAGCGTGCCGCTCTCCATGACCAGGCTGCGGACGACCAGGGTCTGGGCCTGATTATCAAGATCCAGATCCGCCATCACGTTGATTTGCAATTGCTTATTCTGGAAGAGCCCGCCATTCAAATCCAGCCTCAGCTTCAGGCCGGGGAAGGAATAAACCCGAGCATTCAGATCACCCTGAATCGCACCTACCAGGTTGCCGTTCAACCGCACCCCATCCCTGAGGGCCAGGTCCTCCAGCCGCAGGGTGAAGGGCGTCGTTCCCAGGGTGCGGCCGTCCTTGGGTAGCTTGACGCTGGCCTCCAAGACCAGATGGGCATCGCTATCCATCCCCTGCCCCGCCAAGTTGCCGGCAATGGTTAGCCCCAGCGGCGCCTCCGGGTCAAGTTGGGGTATCCTGACACTGAGGTCCTTCAAAACGAAGAGGGCCCCACTTTCCTGATCGTCCCAGTTCATTTGCACCCCGGCAAGGGCTATACCCTGGCCATTGCCGTCCGGAAGGGGCGGTGCCGCGTTCGCGTCCCCTTTCAGGAGCCGCGGAGTGACGGCTTGGGTGGCCACTGGCGTCGGCTCACGGCCAGTCAGGTCGTCCCAGTTGGCGCGACCATCCGGGGCGCGGATCAGGTTGAGAGTCACCCCGGTACCCAGCACCTCCCCCAATTCCAGGCGCCCTTGCAACAGGGGCAGGAGTTTCAACCGGGCCTGCACCTCCTGGATGCGTGCAAAGGGTTCGTCCCCAAAACCCATTGGCTGCGCCAGGCTCGCATCCCGCACCTCCACCCCGATCCAGGGGAATAGGGAAAGCCCCAGATCACCCGCCAGGGTCAGGTGCCGGCCAGTAGCCGCACCGACCCAGGCACTGATTTCGCCCTTGTATTGGTTGGGATCGACGAAAAAGTGAACCGTAGCGATCAGGACTACTGGGATCACTAACAGGGTCAGCAGGATTTTCAGGAGGAGTTTCATGGCAAGGGCCGGGTGAGTGGATAGCGCCTGTTAAGAAATTTTCGGTATAAGCAACCGTTCAGGAAACGTGGACATTTGGGTCTGACCGGCAAGGTGCCGATGCTGGGGGAAACATGCTCGTCAAGAGCAAGAGGGCGGCGGGAAATGGAGCGGGTGATGGGATACCCCTCCAAAATTTTTGCCCCAGTAAAATCAGCCAGTTAGGGTTGATGGAATTGGGTTTGTATCATACTAATGTATCACACCTAAGGCAACCGCACCCGGATACTTGTTAGCCCAAAGTAGTAATGTCCCCTTTGTGCAGTTTAGAAATGTCCCCTTTTGATCACCGGAGGGGACGATGCCAGAGGAGACGATCGCGTTGACGCAGCGCGCACTACACCGGCTGAAGGT